>Ga0302215_10000236_pt1 | contig 41969 bp, 52 predicted proteins | sample II_Fen_N3_1_FD_194580 | JGI IMG/M metagenome (GOLD analysis project Ga0302215, IMG submission 194580) | Peat permafrost microbial communities from Stordalen Mire near Abisko, Sweden - II_Fen_N3_1 | ecosystem: Environmental > Terrestrial > Soil > Wetlands > Permafrost | place: Sweden: Abisko... | reverse complement strand
CACAAACCAAAAAAAAAAACAACGACCGGGGTTGCTAATCCGGTCGTTCTTTGAAATTTTGAGAGTATGTTATTATTTTGTGATTTTCAGTTCTAGAAAATCAATAGCTTTTTGAAGTTGCTCCCATGTCAGGTTTCTTCGTCCAGCTCGGAATGAGCTATAATTACCAGGAGTAGTTTCTATCGCATTGCACATTGTGGCATTTGATATGTTTGCTAAATCCTGAAAATAGATAATTGATTCTCGGATTGTCATGCTTCGTCAATTGAATAAGTAACATTCCAACCTTTTGAAATTCCGTAAGGTTTTACAGCGTTTTCAAGCTCTTTTTCAGCAGCTTCTACCGAACCAAAACCCTCTGCATTTTCAATCATTTTAACTGTGTAATCGTCAGCTTTCAATGAGCTATTCCAATACTCTGTGTTTTGTCCGTACATGATTGCGATAACATAATAAGTTGCTTCCATAATTGTAATTTTTAAAATTTATAACTATTAATATTTAATCCATTCTTTCTTTAGAAAATTAAATTTTTCGTCTTGGTGTGCGTGTGCTTGCATATCTGCAATTGTTGGATTTTCAATTCCGTAAGTAGTCAAATTGAAAAGTCTTTTTTCTTCACGTTTTTGTTCGATAGCCATGTGACAAACTATATCTTTCAAGTCTGATTTTACTCTTTTGCTATTTTCTAATCTTTCTACGTTTCCGTATTTTTCAGCATAAGCAAGAAATTCAATCATTTTAGTTCTGATTTCGTCAGCTCTATAAACTTTAAAACAAAATTTGATTGAACTAATAACGCTGTCTCTGTTTTCTGTAAGAATGTCTTTAATAGTTTTCATATCGTTTTCGTTTTAAATGATATGCAAATATAGATGTTTGTTTTCATATACGAAAACATTTATAGTTAAAGTTTTCATATATGATAATCATTTAACTTTATACTCTCAAAATTTCAAAGAACGCTTGTAAGAAAGAAATGGTATGACTGCTAACACAGGGCTATAATTTAGCCTCAAATGCTGACATTTTCAAAGAGGCTAAACAATAGCCTTAATGTTAGCGGGCATTATAAAAAATAACGGAACTTTGTGAAATGGATAATTGCAAGCGATTTTGAAAAGTCGTATTTTTTGAACCATTCTTCAAAATCTTCGAGTGAAAGACCGTCATTCATTGCAAGTTGTTTTATATGGTCAATATCATTCATACATGGAATTATAACTTCTTCAAGTCCAATTCCTGAATTTTTATCAAGTTGACAAATTTCGACTTGTTTTGAATTATAAGGTTTTCCCGACCAATATCGAATTGAAAGAATCGCATTTCCTTTTTGAATTTCAGAAATTCGTTTTTGCCATAATTCGACATTTTGACGAATAGTATGAATTTTAGGATTTTTATTAACGTAGTTTTTGGTGCAATTCCCACTACATAATTTTTCAAAATCGCATAGTTGACACGGAATTATTTGTTTAAAGCCACCAAAAATCTTTTCAATAAAGAATGTTGGCTCTCCAGTTCTTTTATGAGTTGTTGGAAATTTTCTTGAAACTGTGATTACATAAGTTTTCATATATAATTGAAATTAAATTGTTCAAAATAGTGTCCAAAACTTGGACAATTAAAACGAAAAATAAATAACGACCCGCTAACACACGCCTATGTTCATTGGCTGGCTGACGTGCATTCCGGCAGTTTTGCTCCCGCATTCACTTTGTCGTTTCACGACAGCGAATGCTCCCGCATACCGCCAAATTCCCATAGCCTCGGTCGTTAGCTTCAATGCTAAAGAGGCGGAAGCGGTAAATTGTAAATTGCAAGGCAACTCGAAAATGGTGCGGTAAATGGTGCGCCAACAAAACGAATACGACCTTTATAAAAATGGATCTTTGCTTTATTCCATACGAAATTATGCCACCATTTCGAGGATGTTGATACTGGAATTAAAGCTACAATCTTAGTTCCTTTTAAACTTTCTTCATAGCATTTTTGCATGAAAAGATCTATATTTCCTCTCGAGTATGGCGGATTTAAAAAAACGATCTCGTTTGACCAATCTTTTATAAGTGAGTTATCAAGCTCTGTAAAAAACCTATTGCATTTAGCTGTATGAATTTCGCAAGCCGGATCAAGAGTAAAATTGTATAGTTGATTAAGTTGATTAAAGATCTTATGTGGAGTTTCCCACTTATCTTTTTGCAAACAGCCTTTTGAATTGGCTAATTCTTTATTTACAATCATAATGTTGATTTAAAAGATTAAGAAAGCACTGGAAGCTAACACACGCCTATCCGCCATTAGCTATTCCGTGCGTTTAGCAGGTTTCGGCTCCCGTATTTACCATTTTGCTTGTCGACAAGTCGACTGCCCGCAAACCGCCAAAAGCGGATAGCCTCGTTCGTTAGGCGCTGCGCTAAAAAAACGCAGTTTATTTATACCAAAGACCACCGCAGTATCTACAACGATAATGTGTTATAAATCTAGCAACTTGATTTTCTTCTTTTACGGGTAATTGACAATGACAAAATAGTTCGCCTTTTTTTTCTTCGGGTTCAGCTAAAATATTTGGATAGTCCCAAAATGATTGTTTTCCTTTTACGGAAATTGGTTCAGGAAATAGAATCGGGTTTGCTAGCACCCAGTGCCATTGACCTTCGTCCGCCCAAATAGACGTTGTATCTCCTTTTCTATTATAAGTTTTGCTGACGCAATCAATTATTTCTACTGATCCGATAATAGATGATATTGGCAGTTCAGGAACATAACCAGTTTTTTCTTTAATCACTTTAAGTCTTTCTTCACCGAAAAAATCTAAAGCACTAAAATATTTAATAGAATTTGCGGAAGCATGAATCAAAATACGACCTCGAAATTTAGTTCTCCACGAACGATTTTCAATATCTTTAATCCCTTCGCAAATAAGTGAAGCCCATGGCTGTTTAATTGTAATTGCTTTCATAATATGAATATGTTATTTTCAAAATGGCAAATCACTTTCTCCAGGTACTACTCCTGTTTCTTCTATTCGCTCAAAATCTATATCTACTAGACCTTTCAATATGTTGTAGTTAAACATATAAGCCGATGTTGTTTTTGTTTTATCAGTCATTCTCATACGTGCGTTTGTATTGGTTACTACCGATTCGCCATCTAGTGCAACTTCGGCTTCAACGGAAGATCCGGCATGTTCCGGTACGATCCATTTGAAGCGGGTTGCGTTGCATAAACCTATAAATGCCTGATTACTGTTGAAATAAGCCGTAAGCGATTGACGGCTAAGAGCCTCATTACTTCCGATTTCTTTCTGATAAAGTGAGTAAACTCCCTCAAAATCAATATAAAGAACTTTAGTTCCAACATTGAATAAAACCTCTTCTTTCTTTTTGCCTGAAAGCAAACGTGTTACACTTGTTGTTTCGCTAATTTTGAGCTCACGTCCGATTTTTATCTTTTCATGAGTAATCAACGTCGACATGGTTTGGAAGTAAGTAGATAGTTTATTAGTGCTGGATATGCGTTCTATTTGGCTAAATACCTTTTGCTGAGCAATGGGTAAAAATTCGGAATAAGAAAAAGGTAGTTGCATGTGTGGAGCATGTTCCTCCAATAATTTACAAGTTGCTGTCATCAATGCACAAGCGTTGACGATACGCATCAGCCCTTCGGTATTCGAGACATTTACTTTTACCGATTCCTTGAGCTTTTTAGTTTCATCGGCTAGAATGGTGAGATAGTGACGTTCGTATATTTCGCGAAGCTCAAGCACCTGAAGGAGAATATTTGAAAGTCCGGATTTCTCAGAATTTTTCAATTCTTCAAAAATTGCACTTTCTTCTTCTGTAAAGTCGCGCGACGGAACATCGCAAATAATACAGCGGTTGGCCAACGATCCATCATCCTTTTGCGGTGCTTCCTGGCCTAGTAATATAAGGGATGCATTTATCTCTGAGCTATCCATCGTTTTACTGGCAGCATCAGCCACTTTTATACGCCCTTGTCCGTCTAAAGTGGCTGCTTTTAGAGCCTGAAAAATCATAGGGTTAATCGTATTGTCGTTGTATTCTTCCATTACAATAGGAAGATTCCTCAAGCTTTCGATAAACATAAAAAAAGCTGCCGGAGTACCGGTGTTCAAATTGAATGCAGCCGATTTATAATCCATGTATAAGTTACGGATCGATTCCGCAATTTTTGACTTTCCGGAGCTTGTAGGACCAATAAAAAACGGCGCCGTGAATTCTCCACGGTTTTCGAAAATAAAGTCACGGAAACCGCATGTTATGGCGTACAAAATAGCCCATTTACCATTATCATTTACCGTATAAACTTTGTCCATTAACTCAGCCCAACGTTTGAAAGGCAATTGTTTATCTTCATTTATTTCTTTATACATAAAATTTCGTGCTAATTTGTATTTGTTTTTATCACTGTCGTTTTTTCTATCCAGATGAATTTTTGAAAATGCCGGAAGATAATAATTAGTGTCATCATGTGTCACTACTCCCAAATCATCTACATAATCAATCTGATACTTACCTTGCACTTTGTGAAATATGGCATTACCAAACACAAAAAAACCATCGTTATGTTGTCCAAGTATTCCGGTTGGATAGCACTTTGTAAATCCGTAACTCATGTTCATCCAAATGCGCTTGTATTGATCTACCGTCCCGAAATAATTGTAAGGACCTACATTGACCAATTTTTCATGTACTTTTGGTAGAACAGCAAATATTCCCGATTTCCACTCTACGTATTTATCCAGGCGTTTATCCATGTGGCAAAGTTGGATCACACGTTTATTATTGGCATCGTCGTTGCTTTCGTCAAAAATATGGAGCAATGGTTTGATAAAGAAATCCGACACAGGAGAATGACTACTAGCACCGTTTTGATTCTTGAACATATAGGTAAAATAACGACCATCTTTGTCAGCCAATGGATAAAATCCCCATTTCAGATAGTTATTCCAAAGCACTTTATCTTTTTCAACGTACTCAGGAATAATTTCAGTATCAATAGCCTGTCCAAGCTCACCCATACGTTGATTGTCGATCATGGCTTTATCTTTCTTTTTGGCCAGGAACGGTTTCATTACTTTTTCGAAAGCAGTTGCTTTCATGTTCAGCTTTTTAGCATAAACATCTTGAATAACTACTCTTACGGTTGCATCTAACTGAGATATCACTTCAGCACACTTGCCAATAATTTCAGATATTTTTGTACTATCTGTAATTTTATCTTCCGATTTTTCCCCACTAAGTAGCTCTCCATATTTTTCTATATAAAAATCACAGAAACTCATTGTTTTATCACCATCACCAACGGAAATATCAAATCCGTTTTTATGCATATTTTTCAATAATAGCAATGGTTTAGGTTCTCCGGCTTCTGTTGGCTCAATAGTTTTAATTGAATTTACAATCAATTTGCTTGTAACTGGTCGTAATGACTGCAAATCGGTTAATGTTGGATTTCCAACGGCTAATATTGTTGGAGTTTCAGAAAATGATTCAATAAAATTTTTCTGATCAAAAACCAACCAACAATCCGACTCCTCATCATCTTCCATTAGTTCGGCCGCATCCTCTAATCCGTAAAACCCATGTTTCCAATTTTCTACTTTAAGTTCTTTTGTTGGTTTGGCTTTATCTTTTATTAAATTTAACGAGATATTAAATGTATTTGATACACTTATTAAATACTTTTCACGAAGACTCTTACTTGGCACTACCGAAATGCATTCGCAAATCTGATCGAGCAGTTGTTCACTTTCAAAGTCTGAAACTTTGGCTACTTTCTTAGCTTCAAAAAAATATTCAATAAAAGATAGTTCTCTATTTTGAAGCAATACGGATAAATCCTGATTTACTGAAGCTTTGGCAAAATCATCAGGATCCTGTCCTTCTGGTAACATAATGGCACGCACATCGAACCCATGTGCCAGGAATGTTTTTGCATTGGAGATACTGGCTTTTAATCCGGCAGCGTCAGGATCATAAATACCTACCACTGTATTGGTAAATCGTTTTAGCAACCGTGCCTGTGCATCGGTTAGCGCAGTACCTGACCCGGCAATTATATTCTGAACACCACGTTGGTAAATGGAAGCCACATCAAATTGACCTTCTACCAGATAAGCTTTGTTTTTGCGGATAATAGATTCTTTTGCCTGGAATAAACCAAACAGCACATTCCCTTTATTGAACACCAGTGTATCCGGCGTATTGAGATATTTAGCAGTTTTGGCTTCATTGTCTGTTATTCGGCCGGTAAAACCTATCGGGCGACCATGCATATCCAAATAAGGGAATGTGATTCGCTGACGGAATGTATCGTATTGAAATTTCTTTTCTTCAGAAATACCCGTCATTCCTGCCGCTAATAAATTATCGAAGTTGTATCCGCGTTTTGGAAATTCGCGGGTAATCTGATTATCCTGATTAGCGTAACCAATCCGGAATGTTTCAATAGTATCGTCGGTAAGTTGGCGGGTAACTTTTACATATTCCGTTGCAAATTCAAACGATTTCAAATTTTCCGAAAATTGGTTTTGACTTTCCTGCAGAACGATAAAAACCGATTCCCGCTGTTTTTGCCTAGCCGTGTCTTCGGGTGTCATGCTTACTTCCGGAAGTTCGATATGACAATCTTTGGCCAGACTTTTCACGGCTTCGAAAAATGAAACTCGCTCATGCTCTTTTACAAAGTTTATCACATCACCTGTAGCTCCACAGGCAAAACAAGTGTAAATATTTTTTTGTGGTGAAACGGTCAGCGATGGTGCTTTATCCGAGTGAAATGGACATATACCAACGTAATTACGACCGTGTTTTGTGAGTTTTAAAGACTTCCCGATAACCTGAACAATATCGGATTTATCTTTAATTTTGGAAATTATATCTGGGGATATTTGGCTCATTTGGTTATATTTTCAAAAAGAGATGTTTGTCGTGCTTCGTAAACACCTTCCAATGTCACATCTAAGTAATCAGCAATACGTTTTAATTCTTCTCCGGTTATTTGATCTGTGCCTTTATAAATGCTCCAGTACCTTTTTTGTCCTATTTTCACTTCGTCAAAAAACGAACGATTGGGAGTAAAACAGGTTATATCCTTAAACTTTTTCTGAAGTAATTGAATCAGCAGATTCTTTTTATCAAGTAATCTAGGATCATTTCTGTGCCGGTGTAGATAAAGATCCAGGGCGAGTTCTGAACGTCCAATATCTTTTGCAATTTGCGGACGCGGTTTTTCATTAATGTACTTAAATACGTATCTAGTTTGAGCTTTCGACCAGTGTTTCATTGTTTATTCTATTTTTTTTCAAAAGATTTAGAGAAGCGGTTATTTTTTCATTATCAAATTGTCTATTAATAGCTGTATATGTACTATTAAAGCGATAACATACATTTGATTCGGAAATATAGTATTCAGCAATTTTGATATAAAATTCAATATTTGATTTGTTCCAGTTTGGGTCAATTTTCATCGATTCACCTACTTTTAATAGGTCTAAAAGATCGTAAACTCTATTTTTGAAAGACCAGAATTTTGATTCTCCCATTTGTTTAATGGACAATTCTATCCATGCTGGATCGGTAAGTGATTTGAGTTTGTAGATTGACAAGTCCATAATCGGTTAAAATTGAATGAAATAATTTTCAAATTGTTCCTGAATATTTGTTTTCAAAAGATCTACGTTCACATCGTTTTTCAATAAAAACGAGTATTGACCTTTATTTCTGCCATTTGCCTGTACACCGGTTAATGTTCTTATTCCCCCAAGCGATAAAATGTTTTTATAGGCAAAATTCAAATGTTCGTAAACATTGAAATTGACTTCTATCAATAAAATGATTGTGTTATACATTTTATTCACCTGTAGTTTCATTTCGGAATCACCAGAATTAAGAGTGCTTTCAAGGATGGTCATGATCTTTATATTTTGTGTGATTTAAATACATATCCTTTTCTTTCTTGAGCAATCGTTGGATATTACGAGTTGACTTAATTGCTGCAGGTAGAATAATTAGGACAACAAGTATTTTTAAAACTGTTTCCATAGCCCAACTATTTAATTAACATACAAATTATAATAACCGCAATAATTCCCCAGGCAATAGCATCGGCTAGTCGATTATCCCTAATATCAGCTTTTCGCCGTTGCTCCGATTCGTATATATGTTCCAATGGTGTTTTCATCTTGATTAATTTAAGGAGTTAGATTGATATGAGTTAACACAAAAAGATATTAGCATTACTAAATAAATAAAAGCTAAAACTGCGAGGATAATTAAAAGAGTTTTCATGATTTTATAATTATATAGTTAATTTGACCACATGTTTTACATTTCCAAAATTCCGTGCCCTGGTACCAATCACTAGGAGGATTGATTACCTTGTTTTCGCATGATTTACAGTAGAAAAAGCCTTTGGCGCAAGCATAGCCTACATGAAGATCAGCGGCGTTGTAACCTTGTTGAATCAGGTTCTTTTTCAGCATGTTTAATTCTGAAAAACTGCCGTCTTTAAACTTTTTAGATTTATATGTTAATCTAGCGTTACTATTCATTTTATTTTTTCGTTTAAATGAAAAATTAAAATAAAACTACCAGTTCCGGCATCTGCGTTACTTTCCCCCAATTTGCCTTCAAGAGGTTTCTTGGTTCGTCCGAGGTTTCGGGGCCACCGGAACTGGTAGTGGTTTTTTGCTTTCGATATTCTGAAAGCAAGAAACTATGTTGAGTAGAGAGGTTTTCAAAAAAAAAGGAGAGTTTTCCCGTCAGACTTCCGGGACCATTACACAAAGATTCACTATCACCTTTTTTTGTATTTATTGTCCGATTTGGCTCTCCTTTTTTTGCCGGCCTTCCGGCACCTTGCTGACGCTTCAGCTAAGGGGTTAATTATTGATCAACTTTTTCGCAATCAGCAAAATTGATTCGCAGTTCTACCTTTTGTCCAAAAAAGTCACGTTGAGCAGTAAAACCGAGATTTGTAATATCTGAAACTCTGCTATAAAACAGTTTATTGAAATCGTTGCACAAAAAAACTACTTCACCATTTGCTATCAGAAAGAAATAGGGCTTTTTCCCTTTATATGCAAAAACAACAGTATTTTCAAACTCAGTGCGGGTAATTGGCATATTAAGCTATTATTTAAGGTTAATTTCATTTGAAAAAACTTTTTCGCCAGCTAATTCTTCTATTACTTTTTGATGTAATGGCGGAACTTTGGTTCGACCATAGTACCAATTTTTATATACATCTTCAGTAATAATACAAGTATCTATCACTTGCTTTTTAATATTATCAAATTGCCCTTTTGGCATCGAATCCATGAAATTTCTAAACTTTTCCATATCTTTACACGTTTATTGTATAATTACTCTGCAAATGTAGAACTAACTTTCGATTTATGCAAGTCATTTCTCGATTATTTACTGTTAAATCTTTCGATTAATACAAATAAATAACTATTGCATTGTTAATCAATTAATTAAATAATGGACACAAATCAAATTATCAAAAACATTTTTATTCTTAGGGATAAAAAAAGAATGCTTCAGCAAGATTTGGCTGATGCATTAGGAATATCAGACGGATCATACTCAAAATTAGAGGCTGGAAAACGAGAATTGAAGCTAAGCGAACTTTCGATTATTGCAGAAAAGCTAGGTGTAAGAGAAATTGATATTATCACTTATCCCGAAGTATACGAGTTAAAAAATGATAATAGTTCAATAGTTTCAAGTCCTATCGAAACGTATGAATTAACAAATGCACACGTAAATCCATGGGAATTGTTATATGAATGTCAGAAAGATCTTATGGAAACTAAATTAGAGAATGAGCGTCTAAAAAACGTCAGTGCACCCGTCAAGGATGCACTCGCAGGGTAAGAATGTGGATTCTTTATCCTGTCTTAAGAATGATAGTTATAATTCAACTAGCATTCTTAAAACATTGAAATGTAGACCAATTGCAGACCAAATACTTATAAATGACTATGAATAAGGAAGAGTTGTGGTACGCCACGAACCTCATTACCCCCAAAAGCTCACAGTCGCAAAGACTGTGAGCTTTTGCATTTTAGGTATATTTCAACAAGTTACGACCGAATCCTAATAGAAAAATTAATTGAACTAAACAACAAATTGTAGACCGTTCTACACAAATGTATACCGCCATGATTACCGTAAAACTATATTTAAGGTGTGACAACAAAGAAAAGAAATCCGGCTATGTGTGGGTTTCATTCTATGTCAATAGAGAGAAGGTGAATTTTTCTACTAAAATTTTGTGTGAAGTAAAAAATTGGAATGAAAAATCCCAACAGGTAAGAGTATCGGATAAAGATGCATCGGATAAGAATCTTATCCTTGGGAATATTTTATCCCGGATAAATTCCGTATTTGTTAAGTATAGGCTTAAAAACAAAGTTCTCACGCGAGCAGGTTTTTTAAAATCATATAATAGACCTGATGATTTTGAAAATTTCTATACCTTTTATGAAGATCAAAGAAAAAAGGCATCGAGAATGATAGAAGATACAACCATGCAAACTCATGTTTCAACTTTCAAAAAGCTGAAGGAATTTGCACCCGATTTACATTTCGACGATATTGACCTCGATTTTATTGCATCATATTATACCTATTTGCGGAAAGACAATAAGAATAATGACAATACAGCATATAAGAACTTATCTATAATTAGAAAGTATGTGAAAGCAGCATACAAGGCGGGTTATATGGACGAAAATCCATTTGACGAATTTCATATTTTACGGACAAAACCAAATTACACCTACCTGGAGGAAGCGGAACTACAAGCATTACTCAAGCAATATCGTGTTGGCGATTTAGAACTGAAGTATTATAAAACCTTACAGGTATTCTTATTTATGTGCTTTGGTTCGCAACACATTGGTGATGCAAAAAAAATGACACTGGAGCAATTTACAGATACTTCCTTTGGTTATTGGCGGATGAAAACCCGAAATAGCAAACCTGAACTAATTACAGTGCCGGTATCAAAGCCATTGCGTAACTTGGTACACAACATCGTCGGGAATAGAAAGAAAGGTCTGATATTCGAAAATCTTCCGGCAGAGCAAACAATGAATCGGTATTTGAAAGAAATAGCCACTATAGCCGAAATAAACAAGAAAATAACCCATAAAACAGGCCGTCACACTTTTGCTACTTATCACCTGTCTGAAAATAGTGATCTAAACTCACTGAAAGATATTTTGGGACATTCGGATATTAAAGACACTTTGATTTATGCTCATGTTCTTGAGAGCAAAAAACAGCGTGGAATTGATTGCTTCAATAAATTCAAGGTATAACAACGTAGAATTTAGCCGAACTTTGGAACTTTTGAACTTTTGAACTTACAAAAAACGCCTGATCTTTACAGACCATGCGTTTGAAAAACCATTTTCAAACCATCCGGTAAAACTTACCTTTTACCGTACCTTTCACCCTCTTTTTTACCCGCTCAAGCGATATAGGGATATATTTTAATCCATTAATCATAAAAGCATTTCTTGCACTAACTTCCGGTGTGTCAATTAAATCATAAGTATATACTTTTCTCATGTCAATGATTGATTGTTGGTGATAGTCTGCTATAATTCCTTTATCTCCGATTAATTTCAGCGTTGTAAGTGCATTCGGAATATATTTATCAAATCTCCATCTTTCAAACTCGGTATAAGTGAGAGCAGCATCTTTCCCAAATTCAGGATTTAGATCCGAATATGAAAATGGGTACGGTACTGTGAAATAATGTGCCAGAATATCAGTTAAACCCATAAATAACGAAACTTCAAGATTTGATAATCTGGTTGCTTCTTTTAAACCAATTTCAATCGACGAGGTCAATCCTAGATCTTCAATGATACTATATGAATTGCTGCTTTTAGGAATCTGATAAAAGCAAATATAATCAGCATATACAGGATCACCGTAGTATAATGTTTTATTTATAGCATCTATTTGAGCAGGAACTATTTTAAAAATTAATTCATTTTCATCAGAACTGCCAACGGATGCAAATTTATTGACCAATGTAACATGCCGGTCATCGTCAATTTTTTGATTAAATAAATTAAAACTAGGTTCAGCGCAAGAAATATAATCCTCATTTTTGTCTAAATCCCTATATATTTTATATTTATCAACCAATAAATGTGAAGCCACATAAGTATATAGTTTTTCAAAATACTCAAAATTTAATACTTCACATTTAGAAATAATTGCATCTGATAATTTTTGATAATCAAAATATTTAGAACTTGGAACATCGTAACTTAATTTTGTAAATCCAAATTTTAACGAAGTGTCATCTTCTGTAAATTCACGATTGTAATCATCTAAAACACCACTTAAATTAACTGTTTTTTTGGATTCAAAACTAGATTGAAAATTATTGATAGAAATACTTTTATCTTTAGAATCGACAATAAAAGATACATTGAAAAAATTCTCGATTGCCGTTATAAATTCCGAAACCGTCATATTTGGCAATGCATCAGCGTAGTTAAGCGATTCCGTAGCATTGACCAAATAGATTAATTTCGCTCTTAAATCATAGTTCAATACATTATATTTTAACGTATAGTCTAACAATGCAGGAAGTCTATTGATATAATAAAGTAAATAGGGCTGCATTATTGTTTTTCCGGTGATACGGTCAAATCTAAATCCATCATCAAAGTATTCTCCCGAAGTTGCTATGTTGAATTCAAAGTCATTTACAATATCATCTGATACTTTTATGGGAGCACAAACAAATGTGCATATATCTTGCACGTTGTGACACCATGCAGTAGCAACACTTCCTTCTTCTACTTTTATTGAAATCAATGAAATATGTCCAGGATCTAAACTATAACGTACCAAAGAAATATTACAGTTAGCATCTGTCACATTTGAAGTAAATGTGACTGTAACCGTAGTTGCATGTGCAGCGTCAGCAAATGAATAAGTATTTACAGGCAAAACAGTTACGGTATTATTACTATTTTTTATACCTACATCTAATTTACCGGTAAATCCGGTTTCGGTAGAACGTCCGGTGATAGAAAGGGTGTAAGTTTTTCCGCTTTCGAGTGATACTGATCGGTATATTGTGTCCCAGGTTGGAAGGTAATTATTAGATATTAATTTACTATTTCTTACCAAATTAGCTCCCACAGTTATCTCCCATATATAACCAGTCTGCTGTAACGACAACACAGCTCTATTGAAATCAATTGCCGATTCTGTGCCCCAGCCTTCTAATTCATATATTTTCTTTTTGTTCTTAATTAAATAGTTAAGTTCTGAATTGCCGGATAAAAATTGAAATGTAACCTCGGAATTTGTATTATCAGTAATTCTGATTGTGCCCAAAAACAATTGACCATCTTCCGACATATAAGCATCAGTCTTTTGCTCAATATCTTGCTTATTGGTTCTATTTAAGAACTTAAATGCAATTATATTTTGAGTACATTTAAGCGATACCTTCATATCCAACGTAAACTCACCCTCGTTATTTATCTCCGGATTATTTTCAACCATTGTGAACGAAAAATCTGCTGGAAGTATTACTTCTTTATTTTGAACAAAAAATTTTATCATCCTCTTTTTGAATTTGAAATTAATGAATTATACTTCTTTAATTGATTTGCAACCCCTTTTTCGCCTGAAATACTCAAATTAGTTTCTATACCATTATCTAAATGGTCATTTAACCGATTCACGGCTGCAACTACAGCCATCATGTATTCAGCGGTAGGAGTTTTATCGACAGACTGAGCATTATTGCTTCCAGAGGGTCTGAAACCGCCATCGTAATAGCCACTAGGAGACAGGCGCAGCGCACGAGATATGTCAGCCTTTGAAAGCGATGAAGCAGTTCCATTTTTTTGAGCCTCATCAAATAAATCCAGGACCGGCACAACGTTGGGATTGCGAGTAGTATGATGATTTGCAATAAATTCATCACCATGGTACGGCTGACCGTCAGGGAAACGACCTCGGATTTCGCGCGGATTATCTCCACCGGTGAAACCTTCAGGTCGGTGCCAACCACCATCGTAATAACCTTCCTTTGCAGATTCGCGAGCTGAATTGGCTACGACGATTTGAGACGCTCCATAAGCCACTGCAGCTGCAGCAGCAATTGGAGCTAAAACTAAACCCGCATAAGGTATTTTCACAGCATTTGCATAAGAATCTATAGCAGCAGCTGCAGTAGAGGCAATGATACCAGCAACCTGAACAGCAAACATAGCATCGGCATTTTTAGCCCTAAGAGCTGCCAACTCTTTGTTTTTTTGCTCCTCTATTTTGGTGGTATCTTTTCCGGCTTTGGCGGCAGCATCAATTTGCTTCTGATATTTAGTTTCAATAGATTTTTCTTCAGCTTGCTGAAATCCTTGAAATGCATTTGAAAAATCACCGGTAATTCGGCTCATTGCCTCAGCAGAATCGTAGAAGTTTTTAGTTTTCGCTCTAAATTCCTCCGATGCAAGTACTGCTCTAACCTTTACAGCCTCTTTTTCCGAAATAAGTCCTTTATCAATATATTCTTGAAGTAATTTTAATTCAAGTTCTTTTTGCGATTTAAACCGATCTAATTCATCAAGTCCGTATTTATCTTTGAAAGATAATAGTTCTTGAGCCGATTTATCAGCTTCAGTAAGTAGTTTTCCGGTTAATTGTTTGGCTATTTTATCAGCCTCATCAGCCGATAAACCTTGAATTATAAGTTTCTTTTTCAAAAATTCAATTTCTATTGCCAATAATTTATCCTTATACTGCTGTTCATTCAATATGCCGGAAGCTCTATCTTCAGCGGCTAATTTCTCAGCATCTTGCTGATCTTTGTCAAGCTGCTTTAAATCAATTAATGCCTGTTTTGTAGATAATTTACTCAGAGTTGCGTTATGTTGCTCCTCTAGTACGCGTAAAGTTTCCAACTGATCTGCCGTCATGTTTTCTTTTTTTACTCCAAATAAGCCCAGTTCACGCAATCGGTTATCATACGCCTGATTTTCTGCTTTTATAGGATCGGCATCGAGTAGTATCTTTTTTATCTTATTATTTTGTTCAATCTGCCTATCGAGCGCTTTCTTATCAATTTCGGCAATCTGGTTATTCATCTCCAATTTTACGCCGGGATCCGAAACAGTTTTCAATAACTCCTGAAGCTTTTTCTTTCTCTGTGAATCGTACTTATCTTGTTGATCCAATAAAGTTTCATTGTAGTCATATTCAAATGCAATGTCACCATCTATGTAGCGTTTTTTGATAGCAGCAATATCCTTTAAATTTTGAATTTCAAGTGCTTTCATTGCCTCATCTACTTTCTTTTTTTGAGCTGCAGCTTTGTCATCACCACCAGGACCAAAGTTATTTGTTTTCGCTACCCATTTACCGCTTTTGTAGATCATAGTACCATCGGGCGAAACATCACCTTCTTTCGGTTGGATAGATTTTTTAGTAGGATCATATATTACTAAATCTATTTTAGCCTCAAAACCTTGAAATTTTTTATCAATGTCAGACAATTCATTATTCATTTTGGAAACTGACACAGCATATTCGCGCAAAGTAATTAGTTGCCCAGGGCGAAGATCATTACCCATTTGATTTTTCAATTTTTCACTGGCCAATTTATAACCTTTCTCAAGGTTTCCTGCATTCTCTTGAAGTATCTTATCAATTTCCTCCTTGAATACTCCGGCAACGTCATCGCCTTTAAATGTCGCCATATCACTCCTAAGCTTATCGGCCAAATCTACTTGCTGAGTAACATATTTTTTAGTCACATCTCCCTTAAATTGTTCTTTAGTTTGGATAGCAATTTTATCACGAAGAGCCGAATTGACATTCAATTGCGCTCTTGAAATTTCGTCTAAGTTTGATTTTTCAGTCAACTGATAGCCAATGTATTCGCCATAAACAGAGTTTATTTTATCAATTAACTTTTTATGTTCCTCTTTATTCCCGAGATTCTTTTTAGCAGCTTCAAAAAGTTGATTCGCATTTGTTGTTTCAATTGCCGATTGAACATTATATTCTCGATAAGCTTTTTGAGCTGTAGATTGAGCTGTAGCCAACTTATACAATGCAACTGTTACGGCAGCAATGGCAACACCTAAAGCAACATAAGGGTTTAAACCCATTTCAACATTGAGTGCCTTCATAGCCTTACCGGCAGTTTTAAAATTTCCTGCCATTGTCTGCTGAACAGCGCACCATGCTAAATCAGCGATAATTCTTGCTTTGGTCAATCCAAGAGAAATTGATTTTTCAATCGTATTCTTTCGTTCGGCCAATGTGATCACTCCAAGCCACATGGCATAAGTTCCAAGCGCACCGGCTAACGAGATAATCAATCCTTTATTCTCATTTAACCATTTGGGAAGTGTAACAATGAATTTCAAAAATGCATTACCAAGGTTAGTAGCTTTAAGTACTGCCGGATTCAGGTTCTGAACCAGTTCCATACCCAATATCATAAATTGATTTTGCGCCTGAGCCATTTTTGTATTCATAGCTTTACTGGTAATGGTTGCCTGATCTATAGCCGTATTAGTTCCGGTAACTGCTGTAGTAAGGTCATTGAATTTAGCACGTTGGTCAATGAGTGTTTGAGCAATGACAACGTTATCTTGACCGAATAATTTGGTCATTTCGGCAAATCCACCCTTATTTGAGAATTTTGCATTCAGGTTATCAAGAGCGGTACTCATTCCAACAACAGCCGGATTAGTTTCGTCAGCTCCCTGCAGTAATTTGGTGAAGAATGTTTTTATCCCTGTACCGGCTACTTCAGCCTGAAAACCTTTTTCGCCAATAGCCTCGATAAGTGCCACTGATTGCGCAAATGGCACGTTAGCCAATTTGGCCACAGCTCCAAACTTCACAAGAGCTTCGGCAATATACGGAACTTCCTGAGCACCGGCTTGAGAACCGGCAGCAAGTATATTCACATATTTTGCAGCTTCTTCAGCACCGGCACTATATTGATTTAAAGCAATTACAGTACCATGTACAGCATCGGCCAATGGCATGCCGGCAGCTTGAGCCAAAATCATTGATTGTTTGGTTACTTCGTTCAGCGCTTCAGCATTTTTCAATAATTCAGGCTTAGCGGATCCAACCAACTTATAAGCTTCCATTATTTCGGAAGCTGAAGCTTTTATTCGGATAGTAGTGCCTTCTAATGGACTCGAAGCCATTTGTTTTGCCCAACCTTCCAATTTATTTACACTCTTATCATCAAGTCCGGTTAATGCTTGCAGATCCAATTTAGAATCTTCCAATTTATTGCGCTCATCCATGAATTTTTTCAGACCTAAAGTAAGCCCGGTTATGAATGTCAACGCAGTAGTAAACATCGCAAAGTACTTATTCATCATGTTGGCGGTTTTGGATATTCCGCTTTCAGCATTTTTCGAAAAAGAATCAGAGGCTTTCTGCATATTAGCATACTCTTTCGCAATTTCTTTCTGGGTTTGCTTATGTTCCTGAAGCAAAGAGTCCAAATAAGCTATTTTTTTCCCATGAGCAATGTAATCATCAGCACCCATAGTCATTTTAGCCTGCTCATTCTGGAGCTTTTTCATTTCACCGGCAATACTCTTCACGGAATTAACCACTTCTTTGCCGTCGATATAAATCGACACACCTCTTTTTGCAACTTTATCAGACATATGGTTAGGTTTTTTGGATTAAAAATTTATCAATTTTTGAAAGTACTTGCTTCATGGCCAAGTCGCCGTAAAACTCCTGAGTAATATCAGCCAATTGATTCAAGCCCTGGCGAATTTCCACATCAAACCAATCGTTTGGAGTTCTATTTTTTGCGGATACAGACTTAGCAGTTCGTACAACGGCATTACCTTCACGTATATATCCACGTCCAACGCCATAATGATAGAATATACCATGTCGTTCAAATTCATAGCGAATGCGAGAAGTAGCGCCAAATTCCATTTTAAGCCGGTACATAACCGACTGAGCTAGTTTTTTAGAAGTTCTTTTTCCCCACTGTTTTTCGGCACTAATTGGAGCATTGGAAGATATCCTACCCCGAACATTAATTGTCCAGCCTCTTACTTTAAGATTAAATTCGGCTTCGGTAATTAGCTTTGGAGTTTGGTTTTGCATAAAATCTGATTTTGATTGTACAAATTTCGGCAATAACGCAGCATAGTAAAAGGACATATTTCTACAAAAAACGCCCGATCTTCACAGACCGGGCGTTTGAAAAAAACCATTTAAAAATACAAATTACGAAACATGTCGAGCAGTAGGTAAATTCAATTCATAGTTGACAGTTAATAGTTCATAGTTGTTTAGCATCGAATATGGCGTATAACTATTGTTTGAGGTTCTGTTTTGTAGATTAAATTTATTTACCGACACCTGTATGTATATGCCAGGATCTAAATGCAGAATTGCAACCGGCATAAACGTTTTACCTACCATTTGATACTTATTCACCAGAGTTACTCCTGAAGCTTGATAAATGACCGGAGTCATTTCAAAACAAACAGCATTAAGTACCGGCATGGCTGTGATTTGCGTAATCACGGACGTTGGTAATTGTAGAGTAGGCTTAGAACCTACATCAGAAGCAATCACAGTAGTTAAACCGCAGGCGAATGCAATTAAAAGAAAAATCAATCTTTTCATAAGAATTTAATTTTAGTTATTAATAATAATTGTTTTATTTCGATACAAAAATACTCCTGATAAACTTCCAAATAAAGGACACTAAATTCAATCCTTTAAATTTCAAAAATAGACCAACCGCCAAACAAATAACTATTCCAGATAATAACCATTTCAACCAGTTATTAGGTACTGGGGTTTCCTTGGTTTCAGTTTTACTTATAAGTGAAGTATTTATGTGTTGCATACTATCAATGTTGCTTTTGAGCAACATTGTATAGTTTGATTGTACATTTTTTTGCTCATCCTTCTTATCTGTGATTGTGGCAAGTTTTTTAACGTGTTTTCTGTTACTAATAACCGTTTCACGCAATACAGGGGGCTTTCCTGTGCCGTCTACAATTGGTTTATTGGTATCGTAGTCAATTATCCTTGTATCACATTCCGAAGAATCCAGATCCGCTTGAGCAATCGTTTTCGACTCCACAATATTTGATTTGTCCGTAAAATTTGAAGTTTGTTTTGCTTCCGTATTTTTCGATACTTCAGTATCAGATTTCACCACTTCCTTTATGTTGGAAGTGGTTGTTTTCTTAACTGTAGAACAGGCTACAAAAACAAATAAAATGAGCAATGCGAGTAATTTATGTGTTGGTATTTTCATGATAATTATATTATGACATAACCGTTTTCGGTTTTGCCGGCTTGTTTAATTACTAATAGTTGTTGCCATGTATGGCCAAACGTTTTTTCGAAGTGTGGACGGTCGGTAATGCTTCGGAAATCTCCGCCCCAGGTATATCCGGCAGCTTTGAAAACTTTTACCACTTCCATCCAGTCCGGAACTTTGTCACCATCGAAATCTTTGGCCACATCCCAGATAGTTTTGCCGCCTACGGCCAAACAAAAATCGAATGCAAAGCCGTAATTATGCAGGCTCTGACCGCCTTTAGCGTTGGTTACTTTCGGTTTTTGTGCGTACAGGGCATTTTGTTCGTCAAACGTGCGTAGACCACATGTAACTACCATTTTGACATTACTTGTCAAAACTGAGGTGTTGATTTTATCAACTAATTGTCTTACTTCTTCGCGAATAAGCGGGTGAAGGGTGTCTATTTTGCTCATTTTGCGCCTCCTTTCTTTTCAAAAAACTGACAAATAACAATCAAAATTCCACCTACCACCGCAATAGTAAGTAGGTAATCTTTTGGAATAACAGCTTTAATTTCGGGATCTAAACCCGAGTAATACAGTGGCAATGCAGCCACTCCAACTGATAAAGTTTGAAAGAAACGAGCAAATACTGGCGTTTCTGCCTTAAATGCTGCTTTTAGGCGTTGAAATAGAGTTGGTTTTTTCATATTATGATTATTTACATGGTGATTTAGATAATTTTTCTTTTCGTTCGAAACCTCTTAATCCGGGAATACGTTTTATAAATTCTAAACCTAAAATATAATAGGCAAAGCGTAAACCTTTACTATTTGGGAGTAAACGAGTCATATTTTTGAGAATATTCGAAACATAGAAATAATGCCAAGCCCAAGTCAACCAAATAAGCATAGCAAAAATCCAGTCACTTCCTTTCATTTTCTCACCTAAATTAAATACACAGGTAAGTATTACCAAGTACAGTGCAATTTCGGCAAATGCTAATAATGCTTTTTTAAAATCAACTTTTTCGCCCTGAACTAATATACCTGCTAAAATTCCCAATACAAAATTTATAGCAAACATTATAGCCAATGCATGAACAAGATCTTTGATAGGCAAAAAATATAGTAATATCGCCGAAAACCAACCTGAAATGGTATAAAAAATGGATTTAATATAAATGTATGGGTTCATGGGGAATTATTATAAATAGTTTATTGAATAAAATTATTTTATAAACCTACAGTAGCAGCATAACAAGCAGCCATTCCATTTGCACCGAATAAGTTTGGATGTATGCTATCCGCTGTCATCATTGGCGTATTATGAGCTGTTATTCCTGACATCCAAAAGAATGGAACACATTTGAGATTGTATAATGCAGCTATTTGCATCTGACGTATGGCCATGGCTTCGCGAGTATTATAAGTTCCATCATACATTGTATTGCCATAACCACTTGTATCCAAAACTGTACAAATAACGATCTCAATGCCGGGGAAATCTCGTTGTAACATCTCTATACACCCTTTAAATGCCGCACACCATGTCAAAGTACCCGGCCGACTATTCGTATCTTTATAGGCTGTATCAGTAGCAGCACCTAAGTTATAGCCGGCATTTAAATCATTCGTTCCGCCAAATAAATTTATCTTGTCGAATGAATAAATACTCATTCTATTGCCACCGCACCGATACCATATACTTTCTGAACCCGTTGTTTCTGTTACATGTGGATAAAGTGGCATCCCTCCTTGTGCAGGAGCTAATTGTCCTGCAATTGGTAAAACATAGTCAAATCCATATAGGGTAGAAAGAACACCTTTCCAAAACCGTTCATTAGTCACCGAAATACTGTCTCCTATAAACAACCCTCTTTTCCCAACGAATCCACTTCTATCTATCAATATATTGGATTCTTTTAATGAAATTTGATTCGTAAATGACGGTTGTGGTAATTTGCCATCCCATATTTCAAATGGTGAAACTGTTAATGTCGATGTAGACGGATGATTAATGCTATAAAGTACTAGTCGGCTAAATGTTGTCCAATCATATCCATTAGGAAAATCATAATAAAAACTTACCTCTTGAATTACATTTGCTGTCAAAATCAAAGGAATTGTTTTTACTGATGTATTCAAATTATATAATTGAATGCTATATGTTCCAGAAACTGTTGCAACAGCAAAAAAATGAAAATTAATTCTATTACTAACCTTCAACTCGTTACGGACAGTTTGAATCATCAGAATTGCTTTATTCCCAATACTTCCAGAATTGACAATATTTAATTCTTTTCCAAAACCGTAGGCTGAAAATAATCCTAGCGAAGTTGCTGTTACTACACTGTCTAATCCATTATAATCCCCATCAATCCAACGCTTCAAATTTAGCGGAACAAACAAGTTATAATCAATAAAATAATTATAAGTTGGTTTTTTCACTTTAGCTAAATATAATGGTGTAATTGCAGCTGGAAGGTCTGATATATTTATATTTGTAGAGCTTTTTGCTGTAAATTTTGCAGCATCAGGACAAGACAATATGGCGTATTTAGCTTCGTATGGTTTGTTTAAAATCTTATCTGTATAAAGAGTACCGTTAATAAGATTCGTATCTTTTTGTAAAAAAGTACCATCGGCACGCTGATATAAAACGCTTGCAACAGTTCCATTATCATTGTAGCTACCCGAGATTGCTAACGAGATTAATGATAAATCAATAGGCGCAGTGTAATTCCATCCTCCTTGAGGAACTAAATTACCTGTAGTTGCACTATAATAGCTACCGGCTACCCATGTTAATGGCAAATCAATTAAATTCGGATCGGCTACTTTTAAATTATTTACAGAAACATTTATATATTTTCTTAAATCCTGTTGAACCCCATTTCTGCACCAATAAGTCCTACTATCGGTATTTGATGTAAATGTATATTGAGTTGCTGTAGCTGGAAACTCATCGATGCAATAAAATCCAATTTTTCTTGCTTTAAAAGCCGATATAAAAACACCCGAAGAATTGAAAAAACAAACTGTAGCAACACTTTCATTGCTGTGAATTGGTGCATACATATAAATTATGCCAACAATTGGTATCAAATCGCTTGAATAAAACATTGATTGTGCCGTATATACGCCTAACGTTGACCTCCAACCGATATTTGGTAATGGTATTTTTTCAGCATCAACTATTGAAGCATCTTGATACTCATGTTTTGATTCTGTATTTTTGCGAGCTTGCAATTTTTCTGCAGATGTAAATGATTGAGCAGATTTGCTTACAAATTGAGAATTATCAATCACAATAGCCTTATAAACATAAGTTGATGGTGCTGTAAATTCTACTGATAATTCATCTTGTGCTTTTACTGTAACTGCTCCGCCGGTAATAAATGTACAACTTCCACCATTTGAAAATTTAAAATACCCATTTTTACCAGGTGTTGGAGCCGGATCATTATAAGCTATTGCTCCTAAAGATCCGGCAGAAACTGCATTTATCTGACCCTGCAAATTAGCATCCCCCGCAATCCTTAACCCAACTTCATCTGTAACTTTACCATCAATCAGAGAAATGGCATTTAAAATCTTACTGGTATTATTCTTCCAATTACCGGAAGTTGTCCATGCTGAAACTTCGCCTTGATAGAATTCCTCAATAACATAGACAGTGGAAGAAGTATCATAAGATATTACTAATCCTTTTTTGCGGAAAGAAACCGGAACTGCAGCTCTAGCAGTTGTAGCAGTATAATATTGACCTGCCGGAAGCGGTATTTTATATGAAACGTCATAAATTCCGGTCAAGATTGTCTCAACATAATTTAGAGTATCTTCAAACAAACCACCAATACGTGTAGAACTATTATTTAGTTCTACAGTTTCGGTTTTTACCTGTTTAGCGCGGTTTAATAAATCAATTATGGCCATAATAATTATTATTTTGTTACAAAATTAGCTTTCTGGTACAGGTGGAAAAAGGACAGTATCATCAAAGCGTCCAGCTTCCAATGTTTCGATAAATGGAAGATCGAAATTCAACGACAATAGAACGCCATGTAGGTTTATAGATTCATTTTCGATAAAATTCAATTCGATATTGGATAGTTCCAGGCACTTAAGGAATGGATATAATCGGCTACGCTTATCTATCTTCATCTTCTTCAAAAAATCCTCTGCTATTGCTTCCATAGCATCTTTAACAGCCTGAACTGCTGCGAAATCTCCATTACTTGTTACCTTATTCAAAAACATGATTTCGCAGTAGCGACTTTTACGAACGGCGTCATTGAGTCCGGTATAACTTACCGTAAGTTTTTCCATGGCCACAAGCGGATAAACTGCCTGTCGCTGATTCTCCATTTGTTCGTTGGAATTAAGCTCAATAAAGTGCTTACTCGATGAAGTATGCTTGAGTTCCACATGCGCTCTACATAGGTTACAGATATAAGTGGTAAAGTCTGATAATGCGTTATTTTCGGCCATTACGTTTGAATTCTTTGATGTGTTTATTCATTAATTTGAATAACTGTATGCAAGGCAAAGCCTTGTAACTGTCATATTCCAGTATGTTTTCTCCCACAACTCCATCGAGCATTGAGTTCCAATCGGGTCTACTCGGTTTTTTCTGTGGTTTTATTTTCCTGTCATCTTCATCGTCCTCTTTTGAGTCTGATTTTTGAAATAGGGATGGAAATGCTTTCGAAAGCCAGTCGCGAAGAAATACGTAGTTTAGAAAAATGGCATATAATGTCATTTTATCCACTTTTCGTGCAAATAAGTTGACATGTTTTTCAAAATCGATATCGGTTATCCTATCCCCTTTTTTGAGGTAAACGGCAGCTACAAACGTGCGAAGATTAGCTTCGGTAGGATCATTTACATAGTCGAAAAAATAGGTATCGAATAGTGCAAAATGCTCAAACGTAACTCCACGGAGTTTTTGTCCGGGAGAGAGTAATTTTGTTCCTGGTATTTGATCAATGTAAAAGAAATTCACTGTACCGGTTGGCTTCACCACGAAACTGGCCAATTCAGTAAGTTTGTATTGTTCAAACTTGCTAATTTGCTTCACAACACGCTTATCTATACCAAAATACTGACTTATAAAGTCAATATCCGAAAGTGGGTCCACATAAATGCCGGCACATACGGTAAACTGATTATCGTTCAGATCTTCCCATCGTTCAGGTACCTGAAGTTCGATGGTTTTATCGAAAAAGAAAAAGTACCGGTGGTCTATAACTTTCAGTGTTTTCATCCCCAAAAAGATTTTTTATCGTTATTATCACGCTTTGGAATTTTACTAACCGATGGTCCGGTGTAGGCAAAATCTGTCTTGAGTAATTTTTCAACGATTGCCCAATAGGCTATTGCATCCGATTCAGCTAGTTTCGCTTGAGAAACTACACGTTCATCGGTAACCGGTGACGTGTTCACGGCATCGTCGGAATTTTTCAATGTTTCGAAAAACAAACCTTTATCTGTCAGGCTACCTGTTTCGCGGATCAGGCGGGCAACGGCATAAAAAACCACTACCGGAAGCAATGCTCCACGAAGTTTCACATACTTAGCATCAGGAGTATCTTTGACAATTTCTGTCAAATAATTGGCATAGATATCTCCCAACCGTGGAGCAACAATGGTATTTACCACATTGCGGAAGTGTGACTGCAGGCGAAGAAAAATAATCCGGCTACCGTTGATATAGTAAAATTGATCTATTTCGGCAGCACTACGCACTATTTCCGTTTTTTTAGAGCTGGAAGTATAATGAGTAAAAGTGGCTTTTTCAGCCTCAAGATAAGATAAGAGATCATCCAAGGCATTGAAGCCTTTTTCTTTCCACCCTTTTTTTAGTGATTGTTCCTGGTACTTATAGGGTGTTTTAACCTTGTCTGATTCCTGACGCTTAGCACCTGAGTCACTTATTTCAACCTGAAGCTCGTCGTAATCATACCAAAGCGATAACAACGCATTGGCACGCTGTGCAAGCTGGAGTAATCGCTTTTGTTTGGGAGTAGCCTCCGAATCTGCGTAATATGTTTCAATATCGGTTATCAGCGCATCGCCCAGGAGCGAACGCAAAAACATTTCGAAAGCATTGCGGAGAGGCGCTTCCATAGTGGCAAACGATAAGCTGGCAGCTACACTTATATACGGCTGAATTTCGGAAGCATTGTTCCATTTTTGTGCTGAGAATATCATAACTTATAATTTTGATTGTACAAATTTATAAGTTATGTGAGGGCAGGAAAAGGACATAAAAAACCCCCTCGCCTTAAGGAGAGGGGGCAGGGGGTGAGGTGATTTATTCCCCTTTAGGGGTTAGGGGTTCTCTCGTATAAAATCCAGTGTGGAACTCCCTCCAGATACTCCAGTTCATAGCCTAAATCGGAAAGCGCTTCGTTCATATCTTTGAACCCAGCCGTAATCATATCCCGTAGCTCATAGATCAGATCTCGTGTAGTTCGGAACTCCTTTTGCTCCGTAGTTCCATCATTAGAATAAATTGCCTGTAGAAAGGTTTTAATCTGCTCAACGGATTTATTCACGTTGTCTTTTTCTTCTGGATCTTCGTCACCGTAGGAGTCAAATCCAATTCGTTTCTTTTTCATGATGCTTCCCTTTCTTCATTCGTAATTATTGGTAATAATTTTTCAAGTCGCTTTAAATCATCTTTAATAGTTACTAATTCGCCAAGATATTCACTAATTTCAGGCATACATTTTGGAGGCAATTCATCCATATGACGACAAAGAAAATCTTGTATACGAGAAATATAATCAATATAACTCATAAGTAAAGTTTCGTCATACTCACGACGCGGACACCACATTTTTAGCGACTGTACCAATTCTGGACTTACTGTAAAACCGTCTATTTTTGTCATACCGTTATCCCTTCCGTAAAATCAATACATAAACTAAAATCATCGAATACAAATAACATAGAGCCGCATAAATCGTCCTGACGAAGTCTCATCTTTACATTTTTATGCCTCCGGATTTCTTTCCGGGCTTCTTTCACAAATTCATTGAGGCAACTTAGCGCATTGACTACGCTCGTTATTTTGGTAAGTTCTACCGGTAGTTGTTTTACCGGCTTTGTAGGGCGATGCCTACGAGTGGTTGTTTGGTTCATAACGGTGTTTTCTGCATTTGGTTTTAGAGCACAAAAAAGCGATGCTCATATATCGCTGCAGAAAACACCATAGGGCATAATACCTGTCGACCGTTACCGGTTCAGGTTCGATATATGGCATCGCCATATTTTCAATAAGTTAGTTTTTGGGCATAAAAAAACCACCTCGTTTGGTGGACACCGTATGTCCTATTTTGTTTTCTGCGTTGCAAAGATTACACTATTTTTTGAAATAGCAATGAAAAAATGAAATTATTTCACCAATTATCGTTTTTTTTATTCATTGAAGTAATTAAACCTTTAACTAAATTATCAAATTTCATTTTTATTTCAATTAGACTCGATTTTTTACATTCTATAATTGCAGGTAATTCTTCAATATGTTTATCAATAGGTTGAAGTCCTGTAAATTTTAAATGAAGAATGATGTCTGTTATCGTATACTTAAATCTATTATCCTTAAACTGTATATTCATTTTAAAAGAATAATTTTCAACTGAATTATTTCCAAGTATAGCAGAAATTGAAATCATTGAATTTTCAATGTCTGAATCAATAACAGCCTTAGAACTTACGAAATTCTGTGAAATCCATAACTTTGCATAATTATAAAGCTTATTTGAACTAAGACTATCAATTTTCACGACATTATCAAATGTAACAATCCCATTTTTGCTAGGAAGCACTCCACAAATTGAGTCTACTTGAGAAAACGAATTCACACAAACAAAAAAAATAGCCATTACGGCTAGTAATAAAACTTTCTTCATAAAATAGATTTTAAAAATGTTGATACTAAATATATAATAGCAACTATAGCCAGAATAGCAATCCCGGCTAGTGGTTGGTAAATAAATCGTTGTTTTTGATTTTCGGTAAGCATAGCGCAAAGATAAGTAATTTATTTAAAAAACGATACCACTGAACTTCACAGTTGAGCGGTACCTGGTCTATGAGTAAATCTAATACAAAATGAAAAAAAATCAAGCTAAATTCTTCTGAGTACCACTACCCTTGTCGAGCGTGGTAAGTATGGTATTGCGGTAGCGTAGTACAACATCGGTATAACCGTTATATCGTAGGCGAATTTCAAGCGGATCCAAAAAGTTCTGACGATCTACCCACGCGTTGGCAATATTTACTAAAAAGGCTTCACGGATATTGCTACCTCCCTGATTACCGGCATAAGTACCACCAGGCATCCCGGCACCAAGTACGTTCGGGTTAATCATTAAAGCAAAAAGGATCTCTGAATTAGCAGCTGCACTGGTAACAAGTTTGTCAGCATCTTTACCGGCACCATCAACCCTTGTAATTATCCAACCATCTTCAATCTTACCATTAGTATCGCTGGTAGAATAATGAGTGAATAATGGTTTTTCGGCATTCTCAGCGCCTAATAAATTAGTTTCAATATCATCCATATACATGCCAATAGCAGCTTCTCTATCTGCCTTTTCCTCAAATTCAGATTCAGGAAATTTCTTATCCCAAAAAGAGTATGGTATTTGAATATGTAATTTATTAGTTACCTGATTTTTATAGGCTTTATTTAGATATTTCGGTACTGACTTTGCAATATCAATCCATCCGGCCAAATAAGCTGATAGCCATATAGGTTCTGAATAGGTGTCGCGATTACTCCAGCTATCGCGAATCATGAATATTGCACTTTCTTTGCCTTTACCTTCCGCACGGCGAATGTCCATGTCAAGGATTGGATCGTAATCCAATAACACATCGTATACGGTGAAATCACCAGTACCAGGATTATCCGGGAATTTTCCGGAAACGACACATTTTTCCAACCCATTGGCATCACGCTCACTCAGGCGAAGATAATAAGCATTGAGTACGTTCAGACCTACAATTTGAGACCCGTCAGCATTAGGTACTAGCTGAACGCCTGAGCATCCGAATTTAAAATAATCACGACCGGCTAATTCAAAATAACGCCTGGTTGTAGGAGATGAAACAATCTGTTGTGGAATTGGATCCGGATATGCTTCAAGTATTTCGTTACCGTCAGCATCATAGCCGGTAACTCTACAGGCGTACACACCTTGACCAATGGTGAAGTTACGAATGAACTTTAAGCCCGAATTCAACACGCTGGTAGAAGTAATTATCTTGTCAGCCCATTGCGGAAAATCATTATTTGAGTTCCAAGCCAATAGGCGTATTCCTGTCAACGCCAAAAAATCCTGATCCAATTTAGTATCAACCGTCTGAATCAATGCCTTTTTTTCATCGGCAGTAATACCTTTAGGAGCTCCGGTAGTAGAAGCGAACACTCGCTTCGAAGTCATAATAAGCGGAGTTCCTTTGTCGTTAAATAATATATCCATAGTTTTAAAGTATTACTTCCATTTGATTATATTGAGTGATGGCATCAATGCCAACCGGATAAACATGATCTATAAGGTTCCCGCGTTCGTCACATGGCTGTATTCCACGCTGACGAGCTTCATGCACATCGTATCGTAATCCCCGGCAACATGCCATTGGGAAAAAGTGTATCTTTCCGGAAAGAGTCACAAACTTTATAGAGAAAACCCTACGATTTCCGTAAGGATCCCATTTAATATCAAGTTCCTTCAGAACCATATTGCGCCGTATTTCAATTGGTCTATTATGCATTAGTTGAATGTATTATCGAATTCGGTACTAAACACTTTTGGTTTTTTGAATACTGAATATCTTGAAACAGGTTTATTTGACTTCAACCGGTATGTAAAATCAATAGATTTCAATTGATCTCTCCGACTATTATTACTATAGTTTTCTTCAGTAATTACAATTGGCAAAAAGCCCAAGTCATCAATTAATGCAATCTGATCAGACTGAAGCAAATCACTTATTATATCTAAAGATTTGGCATTCACATTACCTGTATTAATTTTCACAGAATCAACCATATCAGCACTAATCTGAATTTGATTATTACTTGTAGATCCAAATTCCCTATTCCACTTTTTCAAACTTTCATTATCCGCAATACAGGTAAATGTTTCCTGAGCACCAAAACAGTTCATAAAAATAAATGTAGATTTTGCAGGATAATTTTTATGATCCATCTTAAATTGAACTATAGCATCTGTAGAAGTATATATGTTATAATAAATCAAATCTGAAACTTCACATACAGCCAGAGCAGCAATTATTTCCGGAGAAACATTAGTATTATAAATTTTATTGGCCAATGAATAACTTACAATATCAAAACTAACCGATACATCCTGTTCTGTGCCCTTTTTTACAACATAAGCTTTTACTGTTGAATTTCCGTAAAATGAAACACACTCAGTACGTCCTGGACCAGTTATTTTAATTGTCGATCTTGACAATGGAATTTTTGAAAGCAATGCTACATCTAGAGTACTTCTAAAATCAATCTTCGAAATGTAAAATGTTACAGTTTTCGTAATGGTTGTTGCTCCAATAATTGAGATTGATAATTGAATAGTTCCAATTCCTGAATAACCATTAGCTGTCATAAAATCGGTTGACTCAACAAGACTTAATGCTAATTCTCCAATTTCCTTGATGTAAATTTTTCCATCAGCATCTGCAGTATAATTTTCATATAAAATTACTGATCCGGAATATGATATTTCTACAATAACAGAACCGGCAACACTGCTAATCACAATGTCACCATATTCAGCACTTAATCCGGAAGCAGGGAAACGATCTTCTACCATAAATTGAAACTTTAACGATACAAAATTAAAAAGGAATACAGGCTAGGAAAAGGACAAAAAAAAGCACCGAACTTCACAGTCCGATGCTAACAGCACTACAAAATATTTTTTTCAACTCTGCCCTTTATGGGCGTTTTCGCCTTTTTGCTACTTTTTGGAGAGACAAAAAGTAGTCGACACGAAGGATTCACCCCCTTTATTAAGAGGTGAAGCCTATTCAATTGCTGTTTAATGCGTTTATACTGTCATTCCTAAATTTTCTATCATAGTCAAAAGTGCTGGGTTCTTTGCTCCCATAGCATTTAAAAGCTCGGTATTAACATTTTTTTGTATGACAATTTTATGTTTGCAGATTTCTACCTTAACAAAATCGCCCAACTCAAAACCAAACTTTTTCAAATACTCTCCTTTTATGTTGATAGCAGATGTATATTTATTCCCCTGTGTGGCTCTACACACTGTTAACAACTTTTCCATTACCTTGCTACCATTGGTTGTACCTGATTTTCTGAGAACACAAAACAAAGCGGGTAAAACGTTTCTTTCTTTTCTCCATCTTCCGAAACGGTTGTTTCTTCTTTCTTATCCTCTTTCTTCGGGCTTCCCCACAATAACAATGCGTGTTCGCCTTTCTTTACGCTCATATTAATTTCATTCCATTGGTGTAGGGTTTTTAAATTCGTGTACCCAGCTTCGGCATATAGTTCAATTAATCCCTCGTTAATCGTATTGTATTTACCCTCTTTTACAAGTGCTTTAATTCCTATTGATAACAATTTCAGTTCGTCACGTTTTGCCCTGATGGCTTCCAATTGCTTTTCGGTTGGTTTCCGTTTAATGTAAAGCTTTGGTTTTGTTTGCGTATTTGATGTAGTTTCCATAAATTTGCAGTGCTTTTAAAATGAAAATTTTAATTAGTAAAATGGTTTGAATGTGTGGGAGGCTCGAAACTTATCCCACACATTCTTTTTTTTATCCGATTAGTTCGGTTTCAAGCTTCGTAATCTGTTCATCAATTTTGCTTGTCAATCCATCCACAAAAAACAATACCAGGTCGGTATTAGATATCGTGAATTTTTCGTCATCTCTGTACGTTCCTGTCGAAAAAGAAAGTTTAAACTTTGTTGATTCAAAGTTCCCCGATGACATTTCCGTTTCAATTAATTGTTTAAACTCGTCTAGAGAGCTTTTTTTCTGTAGGAAAATTGACCTATTATCAGCCAACCTTTTTTTGTGGGTAATTTCTTGAAGTTGTACTTCTAATTTTGCGGTCAGTTCGTCCGCTTCGGTGTTAGTGATACTAACATTTTTTTCTGCTTTCATAAATTTGAAATTTTTGTTGTTAATAAAATAGTTTATTTATGTCATTAGGTGGCTCGACTACCTTTTGACAATACAAAGATACAAAAAAATATCAACATAAAACACATTATAATACTGTATATCAATATATTAAATACTCTTTATCAACATTACTAACAATAATTTGTACATAAATAATAAAATTACCGAAGCTGTTTAAATCAAATTATTTTTTGTTGTGCGAAGTCGAAAATTCATTTATTATTCAAAAAACAGAATCTATGCAATCGCTATATTTTTCTAAACACTAAAAAACCTTAATAAATTACTATTTATTTAACATTCAACGTCTTAAACTCTCCAAATCCCTGCAACTATGTTGCAAACTTTGACAACAAAGCACACCCTGCCCTATCGAAAAGGCACTCAAAACCGCACTTTTTAACAGGATATATGAATACAACACCGCCTATTAACAATTAAAAGCAGTCCTATACACGAAAGCAGTCCTTATTCATATATTCTTCATCATGAGCGCACGAATGATGAATGATAATCGCACATTACTCTTTCACTATCCCCGGATCCGAGGGATAGTGAATGTGTAATGACTGTGCTTGAGCACATCGAAATGATTTGGTTGTGCGATTACTATATGCGTGGGTCTACGAATGTAGATCCTTTCTTGAGGTTTTTACCATACTTAGTCCATATCCTCTTATCGACAGCATCACCGAAGTGTGTTGCTTCTTCTGGAAGCACGGAGGTTTGTGCTTCACTCTTTTTATTCTTTTCAAATGTTCCGTTAGGCTTCGATATAACTGATGTGTTATTCATGGATATGAGCGTATACTTACACTTCGCTCCATTGAATCGCTTCTTTGGGAGTGATGGATCTGTCTCATGCAATAGATAACGCCAAAGTAGATACTTATCATTGTGTGGAGGCTCTTTGCCCGGATGCTTACGTGTTTCTACCTTCCAACCATTACGCTCAAGCCTTGATATAGCATGTTGATTGTATGTCTTCTTGGAGTTAGCTAATCTAATATCTCCATAAGTATCAATAGTATATACAACAATCTTTTTCTTATGAAAGCGATAGTAATGACAGAACTCATCCATCAATGTGTTGATCATTGTATCAGGATTATCATCCGGCTTTACAAAGAACTCATTGATATTGTTATCTGTACGTTGAATAAGTCCTGTAACAAAATCAAAGTTGCGCTCCTGAGCAACTTCTATGAGAGAAATCTTTGATGAGCCCCAATCCGGAGTAATTTCGATAGGTTTGTTTTGATCACAATCAGCATCATACAATGAGTGTCGTTTCTGCAGCTCGCTCCAATCAAAGTTGTTATTATCAGCTAATCCACGGATATAGTCGTCATTATCTGCTTTGTAGTAAACATGTCGTTCGTCAATAGCATAGTAACAATCGGTTACTTTGTCAATGTAGTAATTCAGGATCTCAATCATAAATGTGACCATGTCCATGACCTGGTACATTTTCAGGATGTAAGAGAACCCGATATTATGAATATTGTCAAATGCATTTGATAACATGAATAAAACGCCATCCTTACTCACAAATGGGGTCATTTGCTTGCGCAAACGTACAGTTTCATGCCATAATTCAACGGCTAATTTTTCATCGTTGGCAACTTTAGCCTTTATTAGCTGCAGTTGGATATTTACGATTTTATTCCAAATTTCAAATATACGAATCCCAGCTTCATCTTCATAATATTGAGCCGGATTAGTCATCCATTTGTGTTCCGGAAGATAGCCCATGGAAGAAGTAAACGTTGAACCGTGATGTTTATCAAGCTTTGGCTTGCCATCTTTCCGCTTAAAGCCCCAAATCTCTTCATTCCCACGATTAGTAGCTGCCGCTTCCTGGTCAAACTTTACTTTGTCAATGGTCAAAGCCTCATCGGTGATATTATAGTCAGCATTAGGACCACGAGCGCCAGCCTTTTGAGAAAGCAAATAAAGCGCATGACCGTTGCTACACGTAATCATGTGCTCGTAGCTCATTACTTTTTCATACGGAGTATAAAAATGATCAGGAGGCTTGCAACAAACAACGTAATCACCTGATTTTGTTTTAGGATCATACTTCTTGTAACCAAGCATCTCAAGATATTTGAATGTGGACGGAAGTGTTTTGGTCAATGCCTGACCTAATGTGTCCTGAGTAATAGTTGTGATTCCACGAGGCATGAGACGAATATTCTCATCTACTTCAGCACCATTTATAAATGATTTACCGGTTGCACGACCGGCAATCATATATTTTATCTTAGCTTTAAAAAGCTGAGCGGTAATCTGAAATGAATTTAGCGAAATATCTTCCTCGTAGTAATTTTCCATTATCCAATGTGAACATGAGTAATCAACCAAACAATTCCTTTAAATATCCATATAAAAGACATTACAAAACCAATAGGAGCTAATAAAAAAGCGAATTTTACAATTCTAGTTACTTGTTTTTCTGTTACCATAATTTATGTGTTTAAAATTTCTATAACTTGATCATCTGTTTCATTTGGTGCAATTATAGCACTTACAATTACATGTATATCGGCTGGAGTAAGTCCTTTAAGTTGACTAAGATCTAGATTTACAATCGTTTTATTATCATTCAATTGTATATTGAATGTCGATTTCTCCATACGTTTAGGATCTTCCGCTCCAACAGTTTTTTCGCCAATAACTTCACGAAGCACTTTTTGAGCTGCAATACGTTCCTTATGTTTTCCAAGCAATTTACAAGTGTGGATTGTATCAACCAAATCCTTTATTTGCCATTGTTGCCAGTAATCCCAGTCGAATGTATGTTTTGACTTGAAAAGTTCCTGAGCGAGCTGTATATCCTTTTTAGCCGTGCTCAAATTTATATTATACTTTGCAAGTAACCGTGGAATAACATTGCTTGGATGATAACTATCCAGCATTTTAGCAGCAGAAATAACACGGTTGAATTTATCCTTGCATTCTTCCGGAAGCGGTGATTCGTCCGGATCCAGAATATGAGCCAAAATAAGTCCATGTTCTTGCTCAGCCAATGACTTTTTAGTTTGATACTTTGGTTGATCAATCGATTTCATTTGTACGTTTTTAGTAGTTCAAATTCGTTTTCAAGTATCGAAATATCGCACGTTTTCACCCTTGATTTATGCGTAGAGATAGATTCAAAGCTATTTATATTGATTTCTGACTTAATGTCGACAATCATCGGAAATTCTCCGGGATCTATAACCCGTTGTTTATATCCACATTCTTCCATTCGTTTGGCCGACATGGTGTCCATACCTCTGTTTATTTCAGGTAAATAAAGTGCTCCATGTTTGAAAATCACATATTGCACAACCGAACGGTGAATCATTCTACCGGCACCAATTACATACGGCACATTATAGCTTGAGAAAAACAAAGGATCTTCATTCTTTTGGAGAAAATAAAGTTTATTGATTCCGAAAATTGCAGTCCTAGCATTGATAAATGGCATATATAGATCAATAATACTTTCGTGAATCAAATCATCGCTACCAAAGTTCATCAGGTAGTCATATTCGTATACCTGAGCATAAGTAATTCCGTCATTCAATTTTTGCCCCAGTAATTCGTTATCGGAGAAAATATGGTGCCTTTGATGGTTACTGGTCAAGTAAGCATATTTCAATTCAAATAATTCAGGATCATTTTCGCTGAACACATACACTACTCTGAAATCAATTATTTCTTTCGTCTTTTCGGCAAAAATATCGAGCTGTTTGCATACCAGGCTAAATACTTCAACACGTTCCCAACAGGGAATAACCATTACTATTTTGGGTAATTTCATAAGCTTGAGGCTAGAATTTGAATAAGTGATAATAATTGTTGTTGTGCCGGATTGCTTCCATTGCCGGCTGATTTTATAATAGATTCGCAAAGCTCAGTCTGTTGCCGGATAAAGCCTTTGTAGTAGGCTTTTCTTTCTTCAGTACCTGGAATACTTACGGCCTCGCAAAACTCTATTTCGTCAACCTCTATATTAATGGCTGTGAGTTCCGGACTGAAGCATCGGTAAGCCATTTCTTCCACTCCACTAAGTTGTTCCTCTGATAAATGCATTTTCCAATACTTTTTTGTCGAAATTAAAAATATCAATACCGGTATAAATCGTTCCTCGTTCCATTTTCGGGTTATCGGTAGCGTTCTGACTGCTAACTATAGTTATATTCCAGTTATCGTTGCATATACACGCTACTTTGGCGTGAATGGATATGCAGCGATAATCAAAATTAGCTACAAGCATGTCGAACGGCTTGGGAGATAATGACCGAACACGATTATCGATCAGGAAACGAATATTTCGTATTAATCCTTTTTCTCTCCGGTTAATGACTCCCTGAATTGTTTTTGGACTGATTGAATAAGTGCTCAGGATAATATCAGCCGGTCCCGTTTGTTCCAATACCCAAAAGATAAGCCTCATCATGTTGAAGTTTCCAAAGCTCCAATAATGCTTATCTTGTCCCGGAGTAATTGTGCCCAGGTGTTTTGTTACCAAACTTGTTTCGCTCGAAAAATAAAGAGAAGCACCCGAAGCTTCAATGGCTTCGGGTTGCTTTGCAGTATCAGTTTTCTGATTTGCGTTTAACTCTATTTTTACGTGTTTAACCAGCATTATTTCATGTTAGCAATAGCTGTGTCAATCAAAAGTTTCTCAGCCGTAAGCCGTTCAATGTGCTTTTCAACGGTTATGCGCTTCGGACCTTCAGGCATTGGATTTGGTTTGTCCTCTTTCTTTTCCGATTGGAAATTCAAGCGGTTACCGGCTTTTGAAATTTTGATTCTCCAACCATCAGATTGTTTTTTCAAATCTTCCAATGTTTCAGCCAATTTGAATTTACTTTGCTTAGGTGCTTCAGTAGTATTCATTTCTTCGCCTGCAACAAACACAGCTGTCAATAATTCTTCTTCAGGAAGAGTACCATCAGCCCTGTAAGCTTCAAACGCTTTCCACAATGCTTCCTGACGCAAGCTCATTGATCCAATTACCAACAGAATAGATTTACGTTTATCCATCGATTCTTCGTCGTTGGCTTCACCTACATCTTTCAAATCGGTATGAGCAATTGAGCGATCTTTGTACGAGTCGGAATAAATCTGAAGCAACTGCTTGATAATTGGCGGATAATCCTTAGCCAATTCGATTTCAATATTGCTAAGAATCTTTTCGGCTATAGCCTTTTCAACTTCAAGTTCTTCATCTTTGTGTATGTCAGCCGTTGGGTTGGCATAATAGCGAAGATACAAGCGAAGTTCAGCCTCCAGTTTCTTAGGAATATCCTGTCTATTTCTGTTTTTCAAGAAATTAGCACACACATGAGGTTTATAACCGGATTTCTCCATTAGATTGAGTCCGGTATCAAGATCTTTTGATTTACTGTTTACCCAGGTAATAACTTCATCTCTTACCCCGGCAGTGGTGTTTACATCCATACATTTAAAATTAGGTGAATAAATATGATACGCAAAAGTCGTGCGTTTTTCCGTGCGATAAAAGGACAAAAAAGCCTCTCACAATTGTGAGAGGCTTTCAAATTTTAAATTTGGCATTTACGATACCGGAACTAAGGTCAACAGATCTTCGGTATCTCCCTCGTAAACGAGTGCTCTACGAGTTCTGAACTTGTAGCTCAGTGACGATTGATTACGATCACTTCCGGTTGTACCGGTTGTATTTCCATCGCCACCAGTTTGTAAACCACAACCACGGGTTTTGCTACCCATCAAATAAGTTTGGCTATTTTCGTCAGTAACGATAAAGAACATTTTACGATCAACAGAAGCATTTTGGAAGCCCAAAATTATTTTGCGGATCTTAGCCTTAATGATAGTCAAGTCATATTCAAAATGACCACCGTCATTTTCGCCTACAACATTGATTTTGAACAAACCGGTATCTTCGGTAAAGTCCAACGTGAAAGCACGGGTACCGGCTTTCATTACCACGTCACCAACCAATGCGCCGGCAGCTGCCAACGTCAACGGAGTTGTTACTCCTAATGCAACCGTAGGTGCCGGTTCAGTTGGCCATACAGCCACATCTTCCAAATAACCGTATATCAGCTGAGGAACAATTCCTGACATATTTCCACCTTCCAAATTATGGTCGATAGATTCTAAATTTACTCTACTCATAATATATGAATTTTAATAGATTACACTTATGACACAGGAGCTGCAGCGGCAACGTTAGTCCAAACAGTTTCATTAATACCAAAGCCTAAGCCTTCGTACCAGTCAGTCATTATAGCCAAACAACGTTTAGATTCTTCAATATTTACTTTTGAAGAATTTTCACCCTTTTTGGTAATATGCAAGAAGTTTCCGACTGGAGTTGCCCAGATGTCATTCGTTCCTTCCATAGAAGGTAAGCCAATAACATTTGAAGGCGTGAAATCAATGCTATCATCAATTTCATTCGCTCCTTTTATTTGGTAATAACCCAAAGCGCGTTTGTCTTTCAAGAATTTGCGCTTCCACGATGGTGACATAGCGACAATCATTTTTTGACCTTGGTATTCCGCTGAAATTGATTCATAGAATCCTTCAACATCATCATAAATGGTTGAAGCATCTAAAGCAGCCATCGTAACATGGTTTACTGATTTATGTTGCAAATAATACTTCAAGCCATTCATTGAGTTCTCTGTCAAGCCGGCAGTTCCGGTAGTAGGAGCAACAAAAACACCCTTGTAATATACTCTACGTTCCATATCATCATCAACTTTTTGATAGAAGTGAGATTCCATGATGTAACGAATAAGTGGCCACTCTTTACGAGTAAGTGAATTACTTTCCAAAAATCCCAACCAGCTATCTGAAATATCATCAGGCCAAATTTCCAAATCCACTTTAAAGTGAAATAATCGGATTTCATTTGGAGTGAATTTGACATCTCCTTTAGGAGTGAACCCTTTTTGGAAACTCTGTACCAATGAAGAAATTACAGATTGACCCATCTGGTAGATAGTATCATCTGTTTTAATTTCAGTAGCAAGTTTGGTAGTTTCGCGACCAAACAACAACAGTCTCTTTAACCGTTTTTCGTTTTCGCTTCCGGCCTTATAATAAGCACCGTACTCAGTAATAATAGCTGTTTTATCGATAGCCATAATAATTAGTTTAAAAAGGTTTAAATTTCTTTGTCAGCAATTTTGTTATGCTCAAGGTTATCGATAGTATCCCAATCAGCTGCATCTTCAACATTTGATTCTGATTCTTTACCATGAGGTTTTTCAACTTTAGCAGCCGGACGTTTGGCTAATTCTGCATTAATAGCAGTCACTTTAGCTTCTAGCGTCGTAGCAGCTTTTACAGATGGGTGAATGGCGTCAATTTTACTTGTCGCATCATTCAGAGCAGTTTCGGCGGTAGCTTTGTCGGTAACTGCTGTGTCTCTTTCAGCAGTTAAGGTTGTTACAGCATCACCTTTGGCTTTGATCTCGTTGTTCAGCTTCAGGATGTTTTCAACGGTCACAGAGACCATTCCATCCTTAACTTCAACGCCTTCAATTCCGAGTACGGAATTGATAAAAGAATAATCTTTAGTCATTTGAGGTTTTGTTTTGGTTGATGAATTTATTTTATTGATAATTTTTGTAATGAGAGTTTCTTCTTTTTCTTCTTCGGAAGAATTTTCAACAGGTACTGCAGGAAAACCATTAGCAGTCATCATGGCGATAACTTCGTTTGTAACAGCTGATTTTTTGGAACTAGAAGGGATTACTTCATCTACCAAACCAAGTTCTACAGCTTTTTGAGCAGTAATCCAATTACCTGCCGTAATAAGTTCCATAACCTTGCTCATCTCCAGATTACGGTTAGTTACATATTCCTGCGCAATTATAAGTGTTGCTGCTGAAGCATCATTTTTCTTTGAAATAAGACTATCAATAGCTGCTTGAATTTGATCTTCGTTCATACTTCCCCAAGTAGGATCAGTACCAACCAATGGTTTATGAACTAAATACATTGAATCCTCATAAATCTGAGTTTTCACAGCACCATGACCAACAACCGTTGAAGAAGAAGCATTGAATCCAAAATAGCGAAGTGTCACATCGCCTCGATCTGCAATAAATTTCTTTATCTGAAGCGCCTGATTCACATCACCACCAAGTGATGAAAAATCAATAAATACAGGACCGGCACCAGCCTGATCAAGCATGTATTTTACATAATCTCTAGAAATATTATAATCATTGATACCACCAATGATTTCAATAACCTTGTCTTTTGCCATAACTCTTAAATTATTTTAAGCAAAAGTAACCGCAAAAAAAAACAGTAGAAAGGACAAAACCCCCTACTGTTTAACATTTAAAAAGACCTAAAACCCTTATAAATTGTCCATTTCTTCCAATTCAATAAACAAACATGAATCTGACTGAACGCCGGAGAAAGAAAACGCGATCTGATTACGACTGGTTATCTGGCCAGTTGTTTCGGAACTACTAAAAGCCGGTTGGTTTTCTTCATTACCAGCCAAACGTACAAATCCGTTATTATCCTGGAACAAAATAAACCAATATACTTCCGACTGCAACCGTGTGAGTTGCTCCTGATTTATCTTATTCGACTTTGGATTGATTCCCGACACATTAACCTTATAGGCACCGTTCTCAAAATCCTCCGTGAAGTTCTCGGTATCATCCGTAAAGTATATATCAATTATATTATCAGGGTTGATTACCTCCAAATAATTATAATTAGTAGTATGATCACGCCTCACTCTTTTATAGCTCGAAACAGGGATTGCGAACATTCGAGATAACCCGCCAAGGTTACCATCAAAATCAAAATTTAGTACTTTCATGTTCTTTTTTAAGTTTGTGTGAAATTGTCCTTTTTTCCGACAATTTCACTATTGTTATTTTATCAATCATTTCAGAAATATTGTTAACAATTTCATTTTTTGTAATATTCAGATTTCGCTGACAATCTTTGATCATACTTTCTTTTGGCCACACAGTTTCAGGAAAATCATATTTTTGCTGAAAATAACCAATACAGTCGGTCAAGTATTGACCAAAAGATAATCGGGTACCGACAATTATGTACATAAACGTTTTTGCCCGGGATTCAATAATTACATTGAAGTTAACCATATCCGTAATCGATAAATCCCAACCGTATTGATAAAAATCTGATTCAGTTATTTTTATAGAAACTGTTTCGCTATACCTGTCGAATTTCAACTTATCGTAGCAGTTATTATAGCGAGTTGACGGTCGCATAAGTTTGTTTCTAAATTCTATATAAAGCGTCTTATCCTTCGTAAAATCAACCGGTGATCCGTAATTTAACTCTAAAAATCTTTTCACGTAAGGTTTGCAAGGAATGTTTATGGTGAATTTGCTCATTGTATGGTTTTTATTTTTTGAAAAATTTAAAACATTTTTTTTACTCAAAATATATTTTTCAATATTTTACGTCCTACCGACCTATCGACCTACAGGAGTTTTTTATTATCATACAAGTTACTGAATTCAAATAATATAGCCAAACATTTATCAATAAAAAAACGACCTACAAATATGTTTTTCGACCTATATTTGTAGGTTTTAACAGAAAAGCGACCTACAAGGATATTTTTATACGACCTACACCGACCTACAATTATATATCTGTGACCTACACCGTCCTACAACTATACACGAACATAAAGCAATGATTACCACTTATATATAATAATTTTTTATTGAAAAATAATATATATATAGGTCTGTAGGTCTGTAGGTCGGTTATTTCGATTTATATTTTTCAATTTGTAATTAATTGCTTTCTATTTAAATCTTGGGGGCGCGGGGGAAAATGGAGCAAAAACAAATTGAAATGTATCGGATCTGAAATCTCTATCTGAAGAGAAGAAAGCCCAGGCTTTGCCCGGGCTTGAATTACTTTCGGCACTGAATGTAAATTGAAAAATATTAGTAACGGCTCTGAGTGTCTACCTACAGAATGAGCTGACACGTTGTGTCAGCTCATTGATAATTACTTTCGGATCTGTTATTCTAATCATTATTCTTGACAAACTCAACACCACCGACAACGAATGTGTATAATGGATTGAATTGTCGCTTCTTTTGTTTCTTTATTACATTATAATCAACTCCTTTATATTTAGCCTGAGCAGCCAATGTTTTAGCTCCTAAATACAACATTGCTTGGTCAATAAATTGAACCATCTCATGGTCTTCTATATCACCTTCTATATAGGCTTTGAAGTATAAATCGCTTATTTCAGTGTGTTTAGACATGGTCAAAAAATTGAACTACGCATATAATATTGTTAGCAGCAACCGCAAAAAGTTTTTTGATACGAAAGACAAGCGGTATGCTGCTAACACACACCTATGGTTAATGCCTTGTTTTTGCGCTCGTATTAAAGTGTTGCTCATTGTGTC
>Ga0302215_10000235_pt1 | contig 42056 bp, 51 predicted proteins | sample II_Fen_N3_1_FD_194580 | JGI IMG/M metagenome (GOLD analysis project Ga0302215, IMG submission 194580) | Peat permafrost microbial communities from Stordalen Mire near Abisko, Sweden - II_Fen_N3_1 | ecosystem: Environmental > Terrestrial > Soil > Wetlands > Permafrost | place: Sweden: Abisko... | reverse complement strand
ACTTACCACCATTGTCCATATAATATTCTTTATAAGCTATCTCCCAACTTGTATGTAAAGATGTCTCTAGTCTATTAATTACAGAAATTACATTCTCATATCTAGCCCAAATTAAAGCTACTGCTACAATGCATCTTTTAGTTATCCCACTGATTTCAATATCTTCAACGGATACTTCTGTATGATATCCAACAGATTGAGTATCAAATATATATTTCTTAACTAATTTACCAGTTTCATCTTTAACGTAGGTAACTTTAGCTTCATGACCACCGAAATCTAATATTCCATTTCTATCAATCACTTTACATTGAACTGGTCTTGTAGCTAATCCTAATAATTCATCTTCTGTTAAATCATCTTCTCTTAGTCCTACTCCATTTAGATTTAATTCATCTAAAGGACATATTAAGAATTTTGCTATTAAATCCCCATTATCATTTGAGGAAAGTGCTAATAATTCACCATTTAATATTAAATTATTATTGTCCATTTTCTTCCTCACCTCCCTTCAAATGTAATTTATTATAATTGACCATCTTTTCTTGCTTTATTTTCTGTATTTTGGTCTAAGTTTTGATTCTTTTCAGAACCATTTGAATTAGTAGTTGAATCGGTAGTAGTATTCAATAAATCGTTTGAATTTGAGGTAAATGAATTTGCATGTGGAGCAAATATAACTTCCATTCCGTCTTCATTTTCAACTTTTCTTCTTTCAACCTCAGTATTATAATCCATACCTAACATCTCAAAAATTGTAGAGTATGACACTCCCATTTTTGAAAATAAAGTTTCTACTAATTTTAATTTAGCTTCTTGACTCATAAGTTCAGATTTTTCTATACTAATTACTGGAATATATGCCGAATCAATACCATTTTCTTGACATATTACTTTTAGATACTTATTTAGGGTATTTTCAAATTGATAAACTATCTTATTAACTGTCTTTAATAACTCATCAACTGAAACTTGTACACTATTAAAAGATGATTTAGATTCATTACTTAAAAACGAGATACCTAAACTATTTAATACTTGATTTTTATATCTTAAAATTACAGACTGGTCAGTTAATTCAGCTTTTGGTTCTTTTATTTCTAAGTCTTCTACATAAGCAGGAGAAGTATATATAACAACCTTTTGTCCCATTGCTTTAACTAATTCATCTTGTGCAAACTTTAATTCAGCAAAGTTTTTAGTTTTTTGTCCATCACTTCCCATTAATTCTTTTCTAGTCTTTTGATAGAATATTTTCTTTGAACTTACAAGTATATTTTCTCTATCTATATTATCTATTGTCTCAAGCATAAGTAATGCATTTAAGGCTTTAAATATAGGTGATACTCCATATACACCATCTAATTCATTGATTCTATGTACACCAGTTCTTTTAGGATCTAATATTGCCCATTTATAATTATTTTTATATGCTTCATATATTTCTGGTGGATAATTCTTTTGTATTTCATCTTCTATATTATCTGAAAAATTAATAAAACTAGATTTAATTGTTTTATACTTAGCTTGAGTCATTGCTAATCTACTTTTTAACTCTAGCATATCCATATATAACAATGGTTCACCATCAATAATATAATCAGTAAAATGAACTAATCCTAATGGATATGTAGATATTCCATATGTGCCATCATTATTACTTCTTAAATATGTAAAGTATGTTCCTTCAGTAAATGTTAGCATTCCTTCTTTTCGTATTTGAAGTTTTAAATCAACATTATCAATAAAATTACTTAAAATTGTATCAACTTTATCTTTTAATTTATTTTTCTTTTTTATATTATCAGGTAATTTGGGAAATGATATTTTATAATTTGTATTAACATTATTTTCTATAGTACCTATAACAATACCAACTAAATCATTTTTATTAGCATAATATTTAATTAAACTATTAACTTCTAAAACCTTATGAATATGATTTTGTGTTCCTTGTGCTAACATATTTAATTTTTCTGGAGTAGTATTATATGAGTGATTTTCATATCTAACTATTTTGTTTATTAAATGTTGATTAGTTCCAAAATTATAAGATGCTTGTTCAAAATCTAATTCATCTGGTGTTTTTTTATAAGTTGATGTTGATACTATATATTCTTTATTTTCAGTAGGAATTAATGTTATTGGTTGGGACGATTCTATTTGTTCATTTGATAACTCTACTGATATTGTTGTTTTTTCTTTTTTTGTAGGCAATAGGGTTTTCACCTCCTTTAGTTTTTATTTTGTTTGTTAGTTTTGGGTTTGGTTAATTTATTAGACAGTATATGATGTTACGAATGACGGTGCATCATTCCAATCACCATCTTCTACTTGTTTATTTGTAATATTTTCTCTTCTTAGTTTTTTCAAGTGCCAAGCAAGCATTACCATGGTGTAAGCTCTGTCATCATGCATCTTATTTTTTTTATCAGGAGATAAATCATATTTGTAATTTGTGTTATCACCTAATCTTCTAGTTGCAATTAATTCTTCTTTTGCTATGTCTATTTGTTTTAAAGCTAATTCTTCATCCCACGAAAGATTGTATTTCTTATAATCTATTGATTTAACTTTTTTCTTTTCATTTGTCTCCTCATCAATTTCTTCTATTTCTTTTCCTTCTTGTGATAAATTTAAATAGCCTTTCATATCATATGTATCTGTAAATTCAATTAATCCTAAATTTAATAATTCTATAAAATCATCATACATTTCAGTTCTATATTTTTTAGGAGATATTAATTTTAACTTATCTACAGCATTTGGATATTTGTCTACATGTTCAGCACAAGCTTCGTTATCAATTAATCCTCTATGTTGACGTCCTTGTTTATCTTTCCAATCTTCCATAAAATAATCTGCAATTAAAGCACCACCGCCACCTGCTCCTGCATCAACTAATAACGCATCTATATTTTCGTAATCTGCAAAACCTTTGCCATTATAATTTATTAACATTTGCTTTATTTCTTCTATTTGTTCTGGTGTTCTCATTGGAGTTTTTTTCTTTTTACCTATATCTACAAGAGTTACACAGTTTTGAATTATTAACTTCCACCCTACTTGTTCGTCATAAATATATTCTCCTACTGATACAACTGCATTGTCATAATCGTGTGCAGGATCATAAGCCAAAATAATGTGTCTATTTATATCTCCTTCATTAAGTAATAAAGGTCTTCTTATTTTTGAATTTTTTATGATTACTGCTCGTTTTATCTTTTGTTGATTTCCTCCATCGGCATCGAATTTATTAAAATATTCTCGATTTGCTTTCTCAGAGTTTGACCTTATTTCATCATCTACTTTAGATTGTGATAATAATGGTATATTTAGTTTTTTACCTTTTAATGTAGCTCCTATTATAACTTCACAATTTAAATCAGCTACGAAATGGTCTTTACTTCCTGCAAACATTAGCTTTGCCCATTCTTTATATAATGTATAAAAAGCTGAATCGGTACTACTAGCAGATGAACAAAATAACAATTGATTAGGAATATTCATTGGAATAGTTTCAGTATTTACACCTCCACCCAACTTAAATGACGAATCCTGTGTGCAAAACGATTTAGTTACAGAAATATAATTTTCACTAATAAATCCACTCTCATCATATAAATTTAAATTCGATCTTTTCCCCCTAATATTATCTTCTTCTCCAGAAACAGTAGTGACTTGACTATTGTTAAATAGTTTACAACGAAATCCTTGGGGCGAGTGTACGAATCCGTCATGGTTTGCACTAGATGATACTTCTCCTAAGAATATATCGGTTAACCCACAAAAAGATTCTATTTGCTTTTTAGCTATAGACTCCATTTTCAAAAACGTATCTTGGCTTTGACTCGCAGTTAATGATAATATAAAACTTTGAAAATTAGGAAATAACATCATTTTTGTCATTATAAATGGAGAACTGAGCGTACTTTTTCCACCATTACGGGACATCAACCATAATGCAAATTGTTTACTCCATGATTCTTGAAATGTATATTTTTGATAATCCATTAACTCATTCAAGTCCAAGAATCAGTTCTGCAAATTTTACTGGATTTCTTCTTCCCCAGTTTAGTATTTCATTATATTTTAAATACCCTTCTAACTTTTTTTGAGTTAAATTACCTTTGTTTATCACTGTGATGGACATAAAAGACCACCTCCCTTTTTATATCAATGAAGTTTGTTTTTACACAACAAAAAAGAGTATGTTACCATACTCACAATCATTAAAGCTTATTTAATATCCTATTACATATTTATTTTCTAACTCTATTAATTTATTATTTTCAAAACAATAATTAAAACTATGATAATTATTTAATTTTCCTTTATTGTTTATATATTCTTGTATTAACATTTTACATAAATCAATATTGTTTATTATATCGTATTCCCACAAATATAATATTTCTACTTCATAATACTTTTTGACATAGGTATGCTTACTTTTATCTTTTGCCTTTATTTTAACTTCTCTACTATTTTTATAATTCATCGTTGGATTACAATGAAAGAAATTACCTTGAACTTCTATCATTAAATTAGATTCTGTTAAATAATTATCCATAGCATAATATTTGCAGTCATATTCATTGGTGTATTTTATACTCATTTCATTTAAAATATTATTTATAATCAATTGTGGTTTTGTTTCGGTAAAACTATACTCCTTGTTGACTATTCTTCTTGTAGATATTTTAGCCATTTTTAATCTCATTTCTTTACTCCAAGCTTTTCCATTAGCAAAATTAGGGTTATTTTCTCCTTTATTAAATTTCTTTCTGCCTATTGACAAACATTCTTGACAACAAAAGAATCTTTTATATTTTGTTAATAAGTGTTGTTGCTTTTCAATATCTTTACCACAGGTATCACATTTGACTATCATTCTATCTTTCCATCTAGCATTATTTTCTCCAGAAGTATCTCCTATACAAGATAGGTTGTTTATACCTACCAATTTTCTCATTTTTTCTAAATATACTTCATCTTTATAAATATTCAAACTATTGGCTTTCATATTTATGCTAGCTACTTCTCTATTTATGGAGTACTTTTCTTTAAAATCTTCTGTTTTCATATATGGATAAAACTTATGCAATAAATAAATTTCTTCATCTTTCCATTCATTACTTCTTGATAGTTTTAATTTTATAGCTCTAGCCCTTACAGTTGCCCACTCTTTATTTAACTTACTCATAATGATATATTTATTTTCATACGCATATACTTTTGTTAAATATAAATCATCTTCTTTTGACCATCCTCTATTCTTTGTTTTTAATCCTTTTGGTTTGTGTAAACCTAATTTTGTACTTGCATAATCCATTATCTGATTACTTGTTCTTTGGATATTAAACTTATTTATAATGTCTTCATTAGACATTATCTCATAATTTTCTTTTACAATATTAATTTCCTCGCTAGTCCATTTTTTACTCATAATTGTTCCTCCTCATAATTGCAACCTTTTTATTGGTTATTCTTTTTTATATTTGTAATTACACTAATTGCTTCTTTTAATTTGTCTGTTTCCTCAAAACTATAAACTGTAACTCCATCATCCTGATATTTTTGATATTTAAAATTACAAAATGCCAATCCTTCAGCTAAGTATTTATTTCTAATAATTGTATATTGCTTCATAATTTTCACCTCAATATAATAATAACATAATATATTTTATTTTAAAAGTATTTTATTTTATTATTTGATAAAAATGATAATAGATAATTTTTATCAATGTCAATCCCATTTTCTATATATAATTCTCTTACATAACAACAATGAGTTATTAATTTAAATTTATCTTTATGAATCACACTCACTTCATATTTGTCATACAAAGATTTTATAATATCATTATTCAAACTTTCTGTATTTTGATACACTACTAAACATTTTTCTTGTTTCAATTTAAAACTTTCATGTCTTAATTTTTTAGACATATCAATCATATTATGACCACACAAAATCCATTTTTTATTATTATATTTAGTTTCCATATCTCTGCAAAATTTTTCTGCAATTTCAGTACATTCTTCAACTGATTTCCCATTCATACAATCACTTAAACTTGTAGCATTATATTTCTTTATTCCATCAATTTCATATTCAATTAATACTTCAAATATAATATATCTATCATCTTCCATCACATATTCTCCTTTATTCACTTATAACACTATCTAGTATTTTTTGTTTTTCAATTTCTTTTTTGTTTTCAATGACATTATCAATATATTCTATAGTGTCGACAGGTATTATTTTCTCAACCATATTATTAAAACTTTCTAAATCGTCTTTATAGTTTTGTTTTTGAATAGACTCCTGTTTATCTTTTATGTCTCCATAGTCTAAAGCATCGTAATATTCTGTTTCTACTAATATATCTTGTTTGTAATCTACATCATTGAAAGAACAAATTGCTTTTAATTTTCTATTTTCTTCTCTTAATTTACTATATTCCTGTTCATAAAAACCTATCTTTTCGTTTTGAAATTTTACCATATCTATTAAATCATCATCACCAAAATTAAGATTTTCTACAATCGCTTTTGCAGATAGTCTTGCAGTTTGTAACATACCATTAGAAGTTTGAATATCAAATAAATTAACCTGTGCTTCTTTTAAGTCTATTTCTTTTAACTTTTTAACCATACCTGTTAAAGTATTTGCTCCTACCGTTTTATGACCACTATATAAATCACTAATCTTATTATCTTTTGCCAAAGCTAATAAACTCTTATTTAACTTTTCCTTAGTATCTGTCAAACTTTTAATAGTTCCAATATTATCTTTTATACTTTTTATATCAGAACTTAAACTTGTTATAACATCATTTATTTTATTTTCTTGGTTTTGACCTTTTATAATACTTATTATGGCACTATTTTTAAGCTCGTCATTTTGACTGTCTTCATCTAACATGTTGATTAACTTAGCATACATTTTTGATTTATCTTCTTCTGTTTCATGTTGAAAAGGGTCATATCCAATTATTCTGATTATATCTTCTTTATTTTGTTTATCTCTAACTTTTTGTTCTAAATCTTCATCTGATAATTCTTTAGGTCGAGAAATAGTTAAACTTTTTTCTTTTTCTTCAGCAATATTATTCTCAATAATACTTGTCCCTAAATCAATTTTATCTCCATGTTCAAATGCGTATCCTTTATAATTTTTAAGTGAGTTTATAGTCTTTATATACTTCTTCCATACTTCTAATCCATTTTGAACTATAGTAAAATCTTTATTCCATCCTGCTTCAGTTAATGAGCTATTATATATTCCCTCAAGGTATACAAAATCCATTAACTCACATATTTTATATATTGATGTTTTTATATCATTAGTCTCTTCTAAAAGTGATACATAAAGATTAGTCAAGCAATCTTTGCATAAGGATACTCTTCCAGTATGAGTATGTAATTTTGAACTGGACGTATAGAAATTATTTGTATTACTAAGTATTGTTCCACATTTAGTACATCTTGTTTTTCCTTTCATCTGTTCATCCAAGTCTTTTGTCTTAAAATCCGCCATTATATTTTCTCACCTACCTAATTTTTTTACACAATAATAAAAGTCACTAAATACTAATAACTTCTTTTAACTCTTCTATAATATTTAATTTTTCTAACAATATATCTTCAATATTATTAAAATCCCAATAAGGAATTTCTAATAATTCAATATTATTGTTTTTACAATATATTCTTTTTCTATTATCATAATCTAATTGTTTTTCAAAACCTTTTTCATTTCTATGAAATTGAGGAACATATCTATAGTGTTGTTCACCTTGATATTCTATTAAAAATTTTAATTTATTATTAATATATACAGAAAAATCAAAAGGTAATAATTTTCTATTTCCTTTACATCCTTCAAACGTTTCTTGTTGTTTAAATGTTATATTATATTTTTCTAATACCTTATAGCATTCTTTTTCTCCTTTACTTTTATTACAATAATCACAACAGTCTGAACCATTCATATAATTATCTAATTTTCTATAAAATATTTCACCACACTTACATTTTAGCTTTAATTTTGTATTGTTGTTTTTATATTCCGTACTTAATAATTCATTGCCTTTAATTTCTATTCTTCTTTTTACTTCTTCATAACTTAATTTCATTTTACTTGCAGTAATTAAATATCCACATTTTTTACATTGTCGCTGATTTGCAAGTTTAAAAGCTGAAAATGTAGTAGCAAATATTTCACCACATTCACATTTGAAATCTAGTTTGTCATTCATATTATTATAAATATCACTTAATAGTTCACAATTTGAATTATTTTCAACAAAATTTTTTACATAATTTATATCTATTTCAAGTATTCCTGAACAGACATTGCATTGTTTAATTTTCTTTCTTTTAAAATCTGCAAATCTTGTATAAAATATATTTCCACAATGACATTTTATTTTTAATTTTTCGTCTAATGTAATGTTTTCTTTATATTCTGTTAATAATTCACATCCTGTTTCTTTTATGAAATTATAGATATATTCATAACCATATCTTCTTTTATTTGAAGAAATAATATTAGAACACTTTTCACAATGACAAGAATCATTTCGTTTAAATACGTCTAAACTTCTTTTGAACAACTCTCCACATTCACATTGTATTTCTAATGGCATTTGATTATTTACATATGTTTCTGATATTAATTTACAACCAAAACTTTCTATGTAATTTTTAACTTCTTTATAATCTAATCTATGATAATTTGTTATTATTTCTTGTGTACATTTTGGACATAAATTATGTTTAGAACTTTTAAAATTGTTAAGACTTCTATAAAATGTATCTCCACAATTGCATTGTAATTTTAAGTCATCATGTGCACCTTTATATTCTTTTGACAATACCTTACATTCTGAATTATTCTCTATATATTCTTTAATCTCTTTATATGTAAATCTTTGTTTATCATGTGATAATTTATTAGAACAATTATTACATGCGTGTTTTCCTTGTTTAAATTTATCAAAAGATATGTAAAATTCTTCACCACATGAACATAATAGCTTTAATTTAGTATCATAATTTATATATTCATTAGATAACAATTTGCAATCAGAATTACCTTCTATGTATTCTCTTACTGAATTAATATTCCATTTAATTATACCCGAGCATTTATTACATTGTCTTTTGTTTTGATATTTAAATTTTTCTAATGATATTTGGAATATCTCCCCACATTTACATTGAATATCTAGTTTTTCTTTACTCCCTTTATATTCTGTAGATAGTAATTTACATCCACTATTACTTTCAATTTCTATATAATATTTTATTTCTTTTATTGTTAATTTTTTACCCATTATTAATTCCTTCTTTCTACAAATACTATTTTCAACTTTTATTTACGTGTGGTAAAATTACCCTACGCATAAAAATACACGACAAAAACACTATACTTTTTAAACCTTACATGTAGGAATATTACCCCACGTAAAGTCATCTAATATAGCTATATAACTCACATATTTTATTTTACTTCTTATTGTTTCTTTGCTTTCTTACTATCTACGTATCCTATCATTTCAAATATTTTAGGTATTCCTTTATTAATCTTTTGACCTTTAAATACTAAGTTTGGATTGATTAAATAATAAACATCTTTTCCGTCAAAAATTCTCAATAAGCATTTCTTTTCTTCTAATGATTTAGTACATTTATAAGCTTTCTTTCTATCCATTCCAGTAATGTCACATAGTCTTTTCTGATTAAGTGGTAATCCTTCATTATCAATTAATAAATTTTCTTCCCATGATAGATATTCTGAAATTTCATATAAAAAAAACACCTCAAGATTTGTTAATCCATAAGTGTCTTTAGCATACTTTATTTCATTGAAGAATATCTTTACAAAATAATCACTTTCACTTTTAGCATTACTTTTCCATTTTACTAGAGTATCATCTTTAACAAATGAAACCATTGCGAAGTTTTCAAAGTTATTTTCTTCTTTTACTTTTCTCATAGCCTCCATTAATATGTTTTGTGCTTCATATTCAGAAAGCACTTCTGTATTTATATCTATTAATTTACTTAAAATTTCTTTCTGTTTTAATATATTCGCTTGATCTAACTTTTTAACCATACTATATTCTACCTCCTAACTCAACTAATTACGTTTGTTAGGATTATTATTAGACCATTGTGTTAATACCTTGTCTAATTCATCACACTTTAAGAATAACCATATTGTAATATTGTTTTTATCCTCAATTACATCTAGATATTCTATTCCTTGTGACATTATATATGCCTTCTGATTTGGTGATTTACACCTGTAAATTTTACTTTTTCTTTTTGTTTCCATTATCATCTACTCCTTACTATATTCTATATTATTTTATTAAAGTATGGTTATACATAAATATTACCATACAAATTAATCTTTTACAATACTTTATTATTTTATTTTGTTTTAGCAACCTACCATATAGATAAATTCCATTAAATCAAAATAATAAAAAGAGACTAGACAATTAATCATCTAGCCACCTTAAAAACCATATTAAATTAATTTTATGTTGTAAGTAATCTATGATTACGACACAACAAATCATGCTTTAGCATGACAACCTCGTAGAGTATAATCCAATTGTTCAATTATTGTGGTGTAGCACTCACATCTGTAACTGTACTAGCAACTCCAACATTGTATTTACCACTTTGTAAATCAGCAATCAATTGATTCAAACTAGCAACAACTGTAGCAATTTTACTATCTACATCTTCTTCCTTCACAAGTCCACTAATATCAGGTATAGATATTCCAGCTATAGTAGTTTTAAGTTCTTCTATTTTAGCATCTACTGATTTTACTTCAGTTTCAATTTCAGACTTAACCTCACATATTTTATTATCTACATAAGATGTATCTGTATTACTTGAACCTTCAATTGGTACACCCGAAAGTGAGTCTACTTGTGCTTTAAAATCTTCTAAATTTGTACCATCATTAAATTGTATTCCATTTGCTAATTTCATTTTATAATTTCCTCCTTGTATTTTATTTAATTTATTTATTATCTATCACCTTGTATAACTATTTCGCAACCCTTTTCTCTTGCTAATAATAAATGTTTTATAATTTCATCATCCGACCAAGATATATCAATAACATAAATATCTTTATAAATCTTATCAACACCACTATTCGGATTCCAATTTCCACCTTTTATAATATTATCAGTTGATGTTGTTACGGTAATTGTAATTTCCTTATCTAATCCCTTAATACATCCATAATGTTTTCCCTCAGTAATTTCTATATCGCATATTGCAATATCTTTTCTATCTTTTAACTCAATACTTTTAGGAATTAAGTCTGACGCATAACCACATACTTTTATAAATTTTAATCCACTTTCAATTTCATTCATAATCTTATCTCCTCATTTTTTAATTAAAAACCTTATAAAACATATCTTTTACATTAATTTGTTAATATCTCATACCATCTAAAGTTTCTTTAATTTCTTCAACTGCATTTTCATAACCTTCATCTAAGCCCATCTCAAAAGACTCAATTAATTTATCTCTAAGTGCAATATTAAATCCTTTAATATCACTTGGCTTTATTTCTGATAAAGTATCTAATAGTTCTCCAAGTAAGACTTCTATTGGATCTTCCTCAATTTCTTTTTCGTAATCTTCATCATCATTATAAGGACAATTAGAACAGTCACTATCACATTCTTCATTTTCGTCTTCTTTCAACGCTTTAACAATGTTTTTAAATTCTTCTACATCATCAACTAATATAGAAACTTGCCCTTCAAAAACATCTGTATCAATACAGTCATATAAACTATCTTGAATATAAATAATATCAGAATCTTCGTCTGGATAAGTCATTCCATCATTATCAAAAATTGTTCCTAAGAAATGTCTAACCTTCCCATCTTCACTACATGTAGTAAACAGTGATAATATGTCATTTTCTTCTAATAATTCATCAAAAATATTGCTATCCTGATATTCAAAGTTGGCATCAAACTTATATAATAATTCTTTGGCAATATCATATGCAATTTCGCTATCTAGAATTAGATTCGATGATAGTTCATTTTCTACGGAATTTAAGATAATCCCAATTATTTTATCTATTTTTTCTTTATAATTCATTTATTATTTACCTCACTTTATAATATTTCATCTAAGTCAGTTACAATTTTATCTACTATATTAAGACTTAACATTTCATCACTAAACATAAACCAATCTTCTCTATATTTTTTATCATATATTTTACTAGACATGGTAGTTTTGCTTAATATATATTCTTTAACTCTCTTTTCTTGTTTCTTAGTAAATTCAGTATAGTCTAATACCTTATCAGTTGTTCCCATTGTTCCAAAGCTTCCACTATGAATAAGGCAACTAGTATTGTTAAAAGCATATCTCTTATGTCCTGCCATAACTAATAAACTACCTGCTGAATATACTTTCCCCATAGCAATTGTAACAACTGGAGTCTTACTTAATAATATTACATCAATAAAATTAAGAACACTTACAACATCTCCACCATCAGTATTTATGTATATTTTTATAGGAGTTCTTAAATCAATAGAAATATCTTTATCTTCTTTATTCCATGCTATAATTTGCAATGAGTAATCTATCATTCCTTCATCAACATCAGCATTCCAATATATTTCTCTATTTTTTACTCTCACATAATAATCTAAAAGCTCGGGATTTGGTAGATTATATTTTGATAATTCCTTTATATCTTCATCTAAAAATATGTCTAGTCCTTTTTTCATAATTTTCACCTCATAATCTTTCATATATTTTTAATTTATTTGTAAGTTAATATCCTTAATACATTCTATATCATTTTCATTAACAACTATTAATGTTTGACTTGCGTTTGTAGTACAACTCATCTTCTTAACTGAATAAGGATTGTATCCAAACAATGAACCTGAAGTCACCACATATCCTCCATTATTTTGAGAAGTAATATTGAAGTTATGGTCATGTCCACGTAAAATCAACTTATATTCTGTATTGTCCATTGAAGATTCCGAATCAAATAATTTCTTTTTATCTGAAACTCTATTATCTCCATGAATAACCTTCACGTTCATTCCATTAATTTCAAAATAAGCACTATCATCTATATAATCAATGTCATTTATATGTATTCTTTTATTCTCAGATATTTCAACAAACGTCTTTAAATTCTCATTGATAATTACATTTGCATTATCACCCTCAATATTAGCGTCCTTTGAACTCAATCTGCTGTGGTTTCCACCTACTGAATATACTTCAACATTTTTTTCCTTTGATGATATTGCAGTAATAAAACTATATAGTAACTTTGAAGCATTTGCTATCTGATGTGATAAATCAAATTCACATTCATAACTTTGGTTTTGACGCATGTATAAATTCTCTATTGCGTCACCACAATTAACAACAACTACTGAATTAATATCATATGTATTACAAGTTTTATCTATTTCCATTAGTAATTTATTAAGTCTTTTCTTGGCAATTTCATAATTATAATAATTACCCTTGTATCCGTTAATAACATAACCAACATGCCAATCGCTGACCTGAACTATTAATTTATTGTTTGATAAATCTGTTATAGACTCATATTCAAATTTAGGAAAATCTTTATAATTATCTAACATACATTGTTTTAAATCATTTGAAATCTCAATTGTTTTCACAAAATTTCTTTTTATCTTATTTAATTGATTGGTTTTATTTCTAACCTCAAGTTTTTTAACATCTAATTCACCAATTAGTTCTGTAACTTCTTCTATTTTATTCTTAGGTAATTTATTTATTTCTTCTAAATCTAATTGTGCTAATAATGGTTTTATCATGTAATAGGCTTTTCTACAGTTTTCTGAACTATATTTCTTTTCACCTACAATTAATTCTCCCCATTCAGAGTAATCTAAATCATATTCGTTTTTATTATCTGTAATCCTTTTGAAATAAGATAATTTACTTTCATTCTCTTTCCTTTTTAAATTTTCATCTCCCATAATAATTCTCCCTCATAATAATTTCTCCCTTTATTATTACATTATTTTATTTCTTTAATTCAACCTTATGATTCAATCCACAAATTGGACAATATACATATATACTTGATTTAAAAGTATCGCAATATTCCATATCTCCAACCTCAATAGCTAAATCTACATTAATTACTCCTTCACAAAGTTTATCATCACATTTAACATCTTTATATTTCTTGTGTTGTTTATTCTTTTTCATTTTAGCAGACTCACGCCCGTCATTTTTCATAACCATCTCATATCTTCCCTTTACTTTTTAATTTTATATTTAATTGTACTATTTACATATTGTACTTTTGAGTTTATAATATAAATTGATATATTATACTATAAACTTATTTGGAATAATATTAAATAATCCTCACCCGTATGGAAACCCACTAGCATTATGAGGTAATAGTTTTGTACTTCAACTATTATATAAACGGCACTATTTGAGCATAACTTTAGCCCAGCAGAACTAAGTAAAAAGTCATAGGCTTGTGAATGTCTCTGTTGGCGTAGGATACAGGATTTGAACCTGTGGTACATATTTGTACGTTTGTTTAGCAAACAAACGGTTTAAGCCACTCACCCAATCCTACATATTAAAAGCAGACTTCACGTATCTGCGATGATTATATTACGACTAATAACATCCCTATTAGTTAGGAATCACTACAATATAAATGGTATAAATACCTTTCATATAATTAACAAGTGATTAGTTTAATATGTTTTTTATTTTCCTCATATCCTGAGTTAGATGTCACTGAATCACATACAATCAGGTAGAAGACTTCCACTTACAATTCCATCACTCTCATAAGTATCATCAGCCAATATATTATAGAATCATCTCCGAAGAATATAATTCTATAATAACAAAATCCCTCAGTTTGCAATTAATGAGGTCTGAAGATAAACCAAGCATATTTCAACTTAGTCTAAACTTCCACTTAATTATGGGAATCTATACCCGTTCTTAAATATTTGGTTATCGAATACGAAATCCAACGCACTCCTTTTACACATGGTAAATGAGTAAATAAAATAGTTGTTTTATTAAAACTGCATGGATGGTCGGTGTATCCATCATCTCAGATACTCTTTCGAGTGTGTAGAGAACCATTTTCTACTTCATGCAGTTTCTCGTTACACGTTTAATATTCGTTATTAAATTAATAATCGTTAAATTTTTATATATAAGTGATTCCACTTTCAACCTCACCCTATGTCCCTTTACAGACGGATGTAATTCAGCCTTGTACGAAAGTAGGAGTATTTGTGTTTCTCATCATAGTCTACATAGGTATTTAAACGCATCTCAAACCGAATATATAATATTCTACTGATATTTTCATGGTATATAAAACCATCCAATGCTATTTCTTTTAAGTCCCACTTATAAAAGTGACCTATGAATTTGACCACCACTCACAGCCAAGATATGTTTTCTCAATCGGACTATATATTTTATTGGAATTAAATAGGTGGGTTGGTAATCCCACATCTCTCACCATATCGCTAGGTTTGACTACAACTATAAGAATTTTTCTATTCTTAGTACGATTAAGTACAATCCGTCTCACAATCCATGCAATATGTAGCATAGCTACCTGTTCTACTTCTATTTAATTCACTTATTTTGTGGCTGGATTTATGTTAATAATAACTACCCTGTCCACCCATTTTTATAGTCAAATTCTTTTCAGATATCTGCTATAATTTATTTAACTTCATCAAATTCTCTACAATCATCTATAGTTATTTGAATTTCTTCTTGTTCTAGTTTAGAAATGTGGTTGACATAGTAAATACAAACACGTTGATGTTCACATAAATCGCATTTCATATTACTCGGCTCTTACAAAATCTTCATCGCAATCAGTACAGTGAATATGTAATTCTTCACAACTAGATTTAATTTCGTTACCTTCACATCCACAATGATATTTATACGTAGGTTTTCTTTCCTTTGGTGCTTTTTCTTTAAACTCTTTTACGGTAACTTCAATTTTTCCATCTTCTTCAAGTGTTGATAATAACGCCTGAACTTCATCGGTTATATTTACCTCACTTGCTACTAATTCTCCCGTTTCTTCATTTAGAACTTCTAATACTCCAACCAATTTATCATTTTTATATTCTGCTTTAATTCCTTTATAAGCTACTTTTAATGCTTTAGCCATATTATTTATCTCCTTTATATTTGTTTTAATTTATTATTTGTTACATTTCTTCTGCAATTTTTGCAATTCTACTTCTATAACATTCATTTAATTCAACTTCACCATATAAATCTTGTCCTCTAAACACTTCTGAAAGTCTTCTCATACCATTATTCGAGCCTTCATAAAGTCTGTTATCTACTTGGGTTTCAGAATCACCGTCTATGATGCAAATTCCATCCTCACCAATTCTTTGCATACAAAGTTTTAACATATCTATACTCATGTTTTGACTTTCAGTAATGTACACTGCACAATTCATTCCCGAACTATCAAATCCACGCAAGTCTGAAACTGGTAAAAGCATAAGTTTTCCCATAGACATTAGATTGATTATTTGCATTTTATCTCCTAGTTTACCTGTTAAAAAATTACCTATTTGAGACTCTAAAAGTTTGTCTTTTAAATCTCCCGGAAGAAAACCATGTAAATTTGCACCCCTTACAGGTACATCATTGATAAACATAATTATTTTATCAATTTTACCTTTTTCCATTTGACTAAATAAGAAATTCATTGCTAAATGTGATTTACCACTTCCAGCTCTTCCTTTAACTACAGTAATTGTATTATTGTAAAAACTGTCTAATGCACATTGTTGATAAAAATCTTTAGCTTTTAATTTACCTAACATATTACTTTGTATATTTTTTACATCTAATTGTACAAATCCAAATCTATCACCGATATATTTCCATGCATCAACTGGTTCGTTTAATGTGTTTTTTATAATTAAATATTCATTTATTAATAATCCATAAATGTTTTCTTTATTTTCTTGTTCATAAAATTTAGCCATATCTTCATCTGACATTATAATAGACTTATAGCCTTTGTATTCTTGAAATTTATTATCTGACTTAATTCCACTACATTTTAAGTTTGCCATCAATCTAGCTATGTTATAACAACAAATATCATCTGTTACAAATTCAACTTCATAATTCTTTTCTAATAATTTAGCACAAGCTATTATTAGGTTGTCGTTGTCAATTGGTAAATTCATTTTTTCTAATAATTTATAATGTTTCTTTTCTACTACTATACATTCATAACTGTCTTCATTTTCTCTTAAAAATCTAGTTACTTTTCTAGCTTCAAATTTAACTTGTTCATCTTTATTTCCAGAAATTTTTATATTCTCTAATTCACTAAGGGTTACACTTGAAATATAAATTTTTCCTTCTATTATATCTAAACTATGTAGCAATATATTTGTATCATAAAATTTTATCTTTTCCATAATTTTTACCCACTTCCACCCAGTAGTCTAACTACCATATTATTATTTTAACCTTTTATTTTTATATTAATTTGTTGTTAATAAAATAGAAGGACTAATTATTTCTAATCTAGTCCTTCTTAAATATCTTTATTATTCTGCTTTACTTAAAGCTTTAGTTGCTTTAATTGTTACTTTATCATATGCTAGATAGTCCTTAGCTTCTATTTGAACTTCTGCTCCAGTTTTTGGATTTCGTCCTACTCTAGCATCTGTATGTTTAGCTTCAACATGCTTCTTTTCCACTTCAACAAAACTTCCAATTTTAGCTTTATCTCCTACTTCTAGTTTTTCTACTACTGCTTTAATAACTTTATCAAATTCAGCAAACTTACCTTCTATTTCCTTTTTACTTTCTAGTCCTAATGTTTCCTTAATTACTTCAATTACTTGTTCTTTCTTCATAATAATCTCCTCTTTCTCTCTTTGTTTTTAATTTATTTCCCTATTTAGGGATTATGGAAAGTGGCTTTAAGATAAACCACTTAGAACTTCTACTTATAATTACAAAGGTGATTCTTTTTGTGTGGACTTAAATCTCATTCACTCAAGAACACTCTTTGATTATTCACTATTTCTTTATACATTAATTTATTATATAGCTTATAAAAGTTATATTTTAAGTTAATTTATTTATAACTTTTTAAACTTGCTTTCTGATTGGCTAATTCAAGTACCTCATTTAAAAACTCTATACCATTATTACTATTTACATTAACAGTACCTAGATTAATAGTATATTTACTACCTCCTAGTAATGTTTCTCTTAATTCAATAGCATCTCTTAAACAATTCATCCATTTATTATGAGCATTAAAATCTTCTTTTTGAATTGCTTTTTCTATATTCTTTTTTAATTGTTTAATATCATCATTTATAAATTCTATATCTGATTTTTCAACAACTTTAATTCTATATTTATTATATTGTGGAAGAGTATTTATATCCTTTAAATAATGACCTAATCTACCAATATTATTTTTTTCTCTTACATTATCTTCATCACTAAAGAAAATACTATGTAACAATTCTTCATTAACAACATAGTTATTATTTTGTAATAACTCTTTTACTTTTTCATAAGTTACGGTATTAGGTAATTTATTTAGATGCTCTTTTAAACAATCTTTACATTCTTTAAATCCTTTGTAAAATGTTTGTTCTAATTTTTCTTTCTTACATATTTTGCAATACATTGTTTATTCCTCCTATTGACGTTTTCAGCAGTCACGCTTATTTTAAAACAACTTTTTCAGTTGAATTAAGCATTGTTTTATACATTAATTTATTTTGAAATTTACCATTCAATTCATATCACTTATATTTTCTTTCTCCAACAAGGCAAGAATACCTGTTTGTATCTTGCCAATGTCAGGAGAGAGATTAAAATAATTATAAAGGTAGATGTGGGAAAAAATTAAAAGTATTGGGTGTTTCGCCCACTTAAGGGCGTTGGTATATAACGCTAATTAAAGCGATGATATCTTATATTGTTATATTAATTTGTTTTGTTGTGGGTAATTAAATAATTCAATCACCCACTTATTAAGTTGGTATTATCATAAATCCTCCTTAACAAATTGAATTAGACTTTGATATTGTTGCAACATCTAATTATTTTCGATAGAAATACTCTTCTACCATAATCCCTCAAAGTTTAATCTTATGTAAGTGGCTCTACTACTTATCTTAGACCATATGGCAAAATATTTTTTCCTTAAATTTAGCCTATTTTTTCAAAATTTATCCCATATAAATTTATATTTCCATCATCTGTTTCAATTATAAATGACTTATTTTTAGTATTTATTTTTATACATTTTATAAATTCAAATTTATTAGACTCATATAATAAGGTCATTATCCTTTTTCCTATTTGTTTATATTCGTCATATTTATTGCTAGTAAATGATTTATGTATTCTCAATAAGATAGTGTATATGGTAGATGGGTATATTTGTATTTTTTTTATATCATTTAATATTGAATCGTGTAAGTCTTTATTTAGTTCCCATTTGTTTTCACATTCGCTATTCCATATTTTAGCTTGGTGATATTTTAATTCTTTACTTTTCTTTTTTATTTTATCTATTATTTTATTATCTTGTTTATTTATTTTTTGTTTTTCCAATACGTCTACTAAAGGTACGTCATAACTATTTTCATCTTTTCTTTTAACATAATCATCTAAAACTTCTTCTAAATAATCCATGCCTGTATGAAACTTTTTAAATTTATAATCCTTTCCCCCATCTAAAAACTTAAAGAAATAAGGTCTAATCCCAACTTCTTTCTTTTCTTTTTCTCTAGTTATATTCCCACGACTTAGATATCCCTTTCTCCTTATTTTATCCAATTCTTTTTTTGCATCTACTGGACTCAATTTTTTACAACGGTCTATTTCAATACAAGATAAAATATTTAATTGACAAATATCCTTATATAATGAAAATAAATATTCTTCACTAGCACCTTTAAATTTCTTATCCCAATATACACTATTAAGCATTTGTGCAAGATTTATTATTTCACCTATTTTATTACTACTACATTTAATATCTGTATCAGCTAAGTCTTTCCAATTATATTTTCTGTTTATACTCAACTTAGGAGTAAAGTCAGTAGATACTAAGAATCTATCTATTTCTTTTTTATTTATTACTATTTTCTCTAATAAGTTTTTACCTGATTCTGTTATATATTTATTATTTGTTAGCATCATGGAGTCCCCATCTACATCCATAGAACTCTCTAATTCAAATATGTTCCACCCAATAGCACTTATATATATAACTTCTTGACTTTTTGTATTGAAATACTTATCTAATTCTTTATATTTAGTATTTTTAAATACATTCATATTGCACATAGTTGGTTGTGGAGATCTTACTCCTAAAACATCCTCCCCTACTTCAAACTTACTACTAACACATTCATTAGGCTGAATTAAAGTTTCTCCCTTCCATTGACCTATACTAGCTTTTAAAAACTCTAAGGGTGAAGATACTACTATTGAATAATTCCCTTCTACAAGTATGTGACCATGACGAGCATTATTTGTGTAACTTTTAACAACTTCATTTCTAAAGTTTTTACAAATCTTTGTATTTATAAAGTCATCATTTATTTCTAGCATGTTTAATATAAAATCTGAATTGGTTTGAATATTGTTAGATAATTCTTCTTTGTTATTTTCTCCAGTTAATCCTAAATGATATTTAAATACTGCCGTATCTGTTTTTAATAAGTTTATGTAGTTAATCGTATCTTTTAGAAAGTCATATGTAGTTTCTTTATTCATTCCTAGTGAATTTATTAACTGATAATGAGTCTGTACCATACCATTGAAATGATGTTGAGGTTTTTCATATTTACAAATACCCCACTCTAATATAATTTGCTTTAACCAATTATCAAATGTACCATATTTTAAATATTTGACGCTTGATGGAGTAGTTATTAGTTTGATTTGTTTTATGTCTGTTGCAATAGTTTGTCCATTTAATTGTGATATATCTGTTATTCCATTATCTTTGAAAAACTGTTGTATATCTGTATTAACACCTATACCTTTAAACATTCTATTTCTAACTTGTAAAATAGCCTTATCTTTATATCTTTTAAATACATTCTTAAATAAAGGATTTCTTATAATCATTCCTTGCATATATCCTTTAGTTTCAAATATACTCCTATCTAATAAATTCTCTCCATCCCATATTTTATTAGTTATTTCTGCTTCTTCTACATTAGTATCTAAGTCTCCATTTATTACATTACCATCTTCGTCTTTTTCTTCATTAATAAATCTAGTAGCCATTACTTTATTATTAAAAGTTGACTTTCCATCTTCTATTAACAATATATTTTCTGGTCTTAATCTAAATCTGTCAACACATGATGATGTTGGAAGTGCAATGTAAGATTCCGTTGATGCACAATCCATTTCAATATCTTCTTCATGTGGTATTCCTGCAAAAGACCAATCTATCATATGTTTATAATACTTTTCATTTATAAATAAACATTTACCTGCTCTTGCACTTCCACTAGATCTTTTATACCTTACAAAATGCTTTAGTTTTCCATTTATATATATGTTGAATCCATATCTATATATCTGTTCTCTAATAGATTTTTTATTTATATTTCTTTTTGCAATTTGTAATAACTCTTTTGTTTCTTTTATTATTACTTTATCATTTAATAGTCGTAAGGTTAATTCTAAACTTTGAACTCTTTCATATTCTTCATCTGTCAAATCTCTTTCTTGCTTACAAGCATACTTAAATGTGACTGTCATAATATCATCACTGTAAAACCTTTTTTTATTTTTATTATAACTGATTATTTTTTTATTTAACCTTTTTAATTCATCAACTTCCATAGCATCATCTAAACTAGCTTTATATATAGAATTCTTGTTAACTTCATATTTTTTTGTGATTAAATCTTTTCCTTCTATCGATAATATTTGAACATTTTTATTTTCCATATTTGCTCTCCTTTGATTTTATTTGATTATTTATTTTATAAGTTGTCCCAATCTTTATGTAATTTATCTGTATCTTCAAAACAGAATACTGATAACCATGCCTTCTTTTTATTTGGTTCAGTATATATCAGTCTATTTCCTAGAGATATTAATTTTAATGCTCTATTTCTACTGAATACTTTATATATTTTCATATTAACACTCACTTCCTATATTTTCTAAATTATCAACATAAGAGTTATATTGATAATTATCAGATGTTTTAAATTTATATCCTTGATATTCCTTATCTTTATCTAGCGTAGAATTAATTATATTTTTAGCTATATAATCAGTTTTAGCTAATTCTAATTTTACTAACCAATCCCTACATTCCCATTTAAACTTGAAGCATATTACTAAATCATTATTTTTATATACACCAATATAGCTTATATTTTTAATATCATATTTTTGATTACGTATGTCTATGTTATTTTGATTTAATATGTTATTTATATCTTGATGATGTATTCCTTTTATGTTTATTTTAGATATTATATTGGATACGTTTTTACCTTGTAAATACAAAGAACAAATTTGTTCCTCTAATGATTCTAATATTTTTTCTTTGTTATCATTACAAACATTATTACTTCTTTCTTTTTTATTAGATGTTATTGTATCATTATATTTTATTTCATTATTTAGATAACAATTTTTTAAAAAAGTTGTTATTATTTTTGAAGATATAACTATAGAATACTCTGTTTTTAATTTATCTGATATTTTACTACATGATGGAATGCTTTCATTTAATTTAAATATTATTTCTTTTAATTCTTCATCTATCAAATTAACATTATTTATATGTACTTTATAATCTTTATTATATGTCTTTTTTAATTTAGTATTTTTCTTTTCAATTTTATTAGTATTATAAGTAATTAAAAATTTATTATATTTTATAAAATCTTTAATTATACAATTAGGTACGTCTCTGTTAAATATTGATTTTATATTTTTCTTTATGTTTTTTATGTTTGTTTCAGAATTATTATTGTTATATGTATTTAAGATAAATTTTTTCACATCATTTTCTATTTTAAAATTTGGTATATTAAAACATCTAGTCCTACAACTTGTACATAAAAAATCATCATCTGTATTGTTTTTATTGCTTATCAATTTACCACAATTATTACAACAATATTTATTATCCATATAATCTTTTACTATCCTAAACATTGGTTTATACCCTTTATACTTTTTATAATCTAATGTTAGAGAATCTTTTATCCATTTTACAGATATTTCTACTCCAATGTTTTCAAAATATTTAACTGCTTCGATATATGAAATAAAATCCATATTATTGTCTATACATTTTATTTTTGTTCCTTGTAACGTTTTTGAATCTTTGCTTCTTTTCCCATTATCCCCGCCATTTGTAAAATTATATCCATATTGTCTAATATTGCTGTCATATATCCCAATCCAACATTTTTCTTTAATGTTCAGTTCTTCTTTACTGAATGCTATATCAAATATTTCATTTACCTCAAAAGAATTAAAACCATATTTTTCTATAGAATTTAATAAATGTTCATTATAGTCATCAAAACGTTCTTTACTATTTTTGTGATATTTATAAACTCTTTCAATACCTTTACCTTTACAATAATATCTGCCATCAAACCCGTTCTCTCTTGTGGTTTGTCCAATGTAGACTTTATCATTAATTATATTTGTTATTTTGTATATAATACCATACACTTCTAAGTTACCTATTTTCATTATTTTTATTTGACTCCTTTGATTTATATTTCCCAATAAAACACGCATTTTAAACTTTGTTTTATACATTAATTTGTTATAGCCATCTTTACATACTGACTTCCTATATAATTTTAAAGGACTTTTTGACATACTTTTAACTCTAATTTCTATTCTAGTTCGATTAACGATAAATTGCATTACTCTCCTTTTTATTCTGAAATATAACTCAAACTAATTCATTTTATAAAGTATTTACTTAAATCAATACTTTAGGCTCTATTTGAGTTTAAATTATCAACTAGACTTATTCTACCTTGTCCACTCTAAAACTTAAATTAGAGTCAAAACTATCTCATTTTGTCCTTTAAATTTATATACATGACTACTTATTAAACCTTTGTCTAAATATATCTTTTTCTTCATCTGTTAATTCCTCGCTAACTTTATAATGTCCATTGTCTATATACCAATTTTTATTTTTCTTGAACCATTTAAATAAGTTTAAATTCCTTCTAGACCAAGGATTAATATTAGATCCTCCTTCTCTAGCTTTAAAATATTCAGCAACTATATCTATATCTTTTTCATTAAAAACTAACTGAATATCTTCTCTTGTACTTTCATCAGATATTATTTCTATTCCCAATTTATTTAAATTTTCTATTAATATGCTTGATATGCCTTTCTTTTCTCTAGTATAAACTAATATGTCATCACTTCTTCTCCAAATTATACCTTCACCATTACAGTAAATATATGTGCTTTCCTTATTGGGTTTTAGATTTACTTGATCAAATTCACAAACTACCCGAAATCGTCCAATATATTTATTCATTTACTTCACTCCTCCATATCTAATTTTAATCCTTATTCTCTCGATAGTTATCATAGTATTTATACTTACACTTATTTAAGCAAGTATTTTTATTACTAACATTTTATATCTAATTTTATAAATAACTTATGTACTATATGTTTATATAATATGTATTACTTATTCTTTTCATCAAGCATCTTTTGACACTTCTTCTTATACTGTTCTTCCCATTCAATAGCCTCCATCCTTTCTTTCATGTCAAAATCGTCCTCATATATGTATGATGTATCTTTTCTCTCTGTATTTTCCTCCCATATTCTATATTTTCGATAAACAATATTCCCTCCGAAATCCATATGTTGTTCTCTTTTGCTTGGTTGTCCATTTTCAGTCATTTTCTTTTACCATCCTTCTTCATTATTATTTTTGTTTTTATTTATACATTATTTTATCTTTTCTATTGTGTCTTTAATATTTTTAATCATTTTATATAATTCATTCCAATTGGTTGCTCTTAATCCATACCAATCTTGACTCCATTCATTATCACCGTAGCATATTCTATAAGGTATGTTGAAACAACTCTCTAAAGCATCTATTCTATCATCCACTATTAAATCATAACCTTCTAACACCTTACCTTTATCCTCAAAATTGTCTACAAAAATCAATTCAACTCTTGGAAAAGTCTTATTAATCCATTCTTTAGTTAAGGGCTTCCTACTATCCATATGTTTACTAATGATGCAGATTCTATTCTTTTTAGATAAACCATTTATAATATCTTTAGCACATTTATAAACTATAGCATGTCTATAAAAATATTTATGGTCAAATAATTTAAATAATTCTGCTAACTCATCATCGGTTTTAACAACAGGTCTAAACTTCCAATCAATTACTGTATTCTCATCGTAGTCTATTCTATTATCTTTATTCAATTTATTATGTAAGTTTATTATACTAGCTGGTGTATTAAGAATTGTATTGTCAAGATCAAAAGCAATACTAATCATTTAATCATCTCCTTTATATACATTGATTTATTATTATTAATTAACCATTCTGCTTTTATTATTTATTTGTTCTTTATGTATTTTATTCCATTTATCTAACTTTTCTAATTCAATTTCTTCATCAGTAGTCAAAGAATCTTGAAAATATTTTATATTTAATTCTTTAAACCTAGCTAAATTATTTTTACAATTCCTTTCAAATAAATCAACCTTCCTTGATTTAAATTCTATTACATTGTTCATTTTTAATACATCTCCCTTTTATTTTTATACATTAATTTATTATTTTCCGTCTAAAATCACTATTTTATCAAGTGTTTACTCATAAAACATCTCTTCAATACAAGCAAATACCTCATTGTATTTATTCACTGGAATTTGTTCCCAACGTTGTACTCTAAATTTACTGAATAATTTATTCTTATAATTTATGTAGAATGTATCTTTTGCAGTAATTTTCTCATCATATTTTCTTTCTAATTCATATTTAAGTTTATCTGTTAAATCCTTAGTATTTCTACCTTGCATTCCAATCATAGATTTCAATTCATTTCTTTCATCATCATAAATTGTAGCTTGGTCGTGCATTAATGATTGCATATTTTGTACTGATTGTTTAGCTTCTAATACTGTAGGAATTAACTTTTGTGTCATTTCAGTAATTAATGTTGGCATTATTGCATTTATAGTATCACTTACTATGCTTACTAATTGTTGATTAGATGTTTGAAGTTGTCCATTTTCTCTTTTTTCATCCAATGTAGCTAAAAAGTTTTTATATTGTTTAGCTTTATCCGAATTACACTCCATTGCAAGTCTTTTTGAAAGCCAACTACTCATATAAATTGCGTTTCTATCATCTGTATTTTCTATTTCGTCTAATATATATATTGAATTTCTTCTGTATATTGTGGGGTCAAATTTGTGTCCCCACTAGATATTGTGTTTAACTTTGTTTTTAAATTACTCCATCTTACTTTTGGTTTCCCTGAATTTCCTAATTGAGTTAATCCACAACATGTTGCAGTATGTACTAAATTAATTAGTGTTTCTCCTTTATCAGTTTTTACTTTTACTTCTTGCCCTTCAAAAAGTATTAAATTTTCACTCATTTTTCTTTCTCTCCTTTATTAATTTATTTTATCATTATGAACTAAGTAATTACTTACTATCTTGTCCATAATCTTATTCTACTCCTATTATTTAACATTGTCAACACTTTATACATTAATTTATTATTTGTATAATTTTAACTACAACTACCAAGTCAAAAAGTTCATTTTAGCCTGAACGCATATCTAGGTTATCTCTCAACAATAAAAACGGTGCTGGACGCATACTTAGGTATTTTCTATGTATGCTCGGGACAGTCTAGATTGAAGTTAAACAATAATACTAAATAACTATATTACTAAATCTATCAAGAATAATCTTAGCTTACGCAAAAGTGATTTTTCTTTTTACAGTTGTTCATATTCTTCTTGTAATAGTTTTAGTGTTTCTATTTCTTCATCAGTTTTATTCAATTTATTGTTTAGTTTATTTATCCTTTGCTTTAAACTTCTTTTGTTATTGGTTTTTATTTTATCGCTTTTATTCATTGTAATTATATTTTTAGTTTGCTTTATTGTATTTAGCCTATTTTCAAGTAATTCTTTATCTTCATATCTGCAATAGTATGTATTTGTCATTCTATACTCGCCATTTACAATCTTATATCCTACGTTATTATAGTATAATAATTTGTTTTCTCGTAGAACATCTATGTATTTCAATACTGTATTTTCACTTATTTCTAATTCATTTGCTATTTTTTCTACACTAGGATAAGCTAATTTATAATCTTCGTCTTGTTTATTATTGTCAATGCAACTAAGAATATATAAATACATATGTATTATTAGATATTTGTTTATTTTATTCTTCTTACAGTATTCTAATATAAAATCTATCTCATTATCATATATCATAGTAAAGTTATCTTTGAAACCTTCATATAATTCAGCAAATACCATGTCCATTTTATTTGTAGTAACAAATTCTTCTATATTTAATTCATCAATACAATTATATTTATTACTAAAGAATAATATCTGTTGATCTTGAAAATATTTCAATGTATCTATTATGTATTTTGTCCTATTTGTATTTCTAGTAGTTGCATCTAACCTGTCACATAGATATCTTATATTAAACATACAAGTATCTTTTGTGGTTCTATTCTGCATTAGAATTAAAAATAAGAATAACTTTTTAGAATCTAATTTTAAATCTCCTTTGATATAATCATTTGATATTGATGTAAAAGTGTCCTTCATACTCTTCCTCCTTTCTTTTCTTCCTAATACCATATTAATCCAATACTTAATATTTGTCAATTACTTATACATTAATTTATTATTTACAGTACAATTACCACTTTTGCTAAAAACATTTCTAATATAATTCTTATATTAATACTATACTTAATAATATAATTCAAAACATAAAAATAAGAGTAATATTTCTACTACTCTTATCATATATTTATATATAGGGTTTAAATGCCTTCATTCGACTCTCTAAGACGTTCTAATTTTAGACAACAACTAATACCTTTAATCTCATACAAGGGTAAATATGGACTTATTTTGCTAAATTAATCTGTAATTTCAACCTTCCAATTATACATCGCACTATAAAGATTGTATGGTATTCTGTCTTTATACTTGTCAGCCACTTCTTTTATATATTTTTCTTTAAATTTTTTATATATTTCAAAAGCTTTCTCTGGAGTTGGATAATATCCTAAATGAACACTTTTATTGGATAATGTGTTTTTGCAAGTAGCTTTATAAACTATTGAAGTATTATTTTTATATTCACTTACACCTATTGGATATTGTCCTCTACTTGCGTTTCTCTTTAAGAACAATATATTAATATCATGAGGAACAAGTATACATGTATTTGGAGAATATATTTTATTATTTTTTATAAGGATATCTTTATCTAGTTCCATTTTTTCATTTCCAACTTTATAACAATTATCATTATACCATTGTGCAAAATTCTGAAAGTTATGCCACTCTTCTGCTACTGTACATCCTTGATAGGTGGTATGTTTTTCTTGATATTTCTCATCATAACATCTTCTTATCATAGACCTCCATTTTATATATTCTTGTGTTTCTCTATGATTTTCATCTTTACTACTATAATTACCATTACCCATATATCCTATATTAAATATTATTGGTATAGAAGTATTTTTTACTTCACCATTTTTAAAATTATCATATCTTGTATTTACTATATTACCATTATCAAATTCAATTACAATATCTTTATATGTATTATATTTAATTATTGTCATTTTCTCTCCATTATTGTTATAATTTATTTCACCTACTTTTTCTTTTGATAATTTTATATTATATTCATTTTTAATTTTAAATTCAGAATTATTAACTTTTAATAATTTACCTAATTTACATTTCTTTAAATTTTCTATATCTAAGGTATAAACTATTTCTTTATATTGGATTGTAGCATAATTCTTTTTACCTATTGTTTCTATTTCCAATATATTTATATGCCCTTCTATTTCATTATAAATAAAATTTATTTTAATATTATCATTTTTAATTTTCCTCCAATCAATATGTTTTCCTCTATGTGGCAACTCTTCTTCGTAAATTTTTTTCTCCATTAATAATCAATCCTTTCAATATGTATTTTAATTTGTTTATCAATCCTAAATTTAGTAGGGAAGAGCGATTGATGTTTCTCTTATCATCTAAGGAGCGACCTTAAACTATCCCCCTAACTATAATATACTCCTTTTGATCACACATGTCAAATATTATTTTATTAATTTGTTTAAAAATAATTATAGGACTATTTCTAGCCCTATAATTATTTAGTTACATCTTCTATGGCTACTTCTTCTAATCCTAATAATCCAGCTTCGAGCTTATCATAGTCATATTGTCTTCCTTCAAAATTATTAAACTCAGAGTTTTTTGGGATAGAAATTTGTTCTCCCCAATTTTCTCTTAATGCTGATTTAAGACAACTTACAACGTCCTTAATAGTAGTAAGTTTCGCATATTCTCTAACTCTATCCATTTCATATTCTATATATTGATAAAAACTCATATCTATTTGATACTCTTTGATTGCTTCTATTGCTATATTAGTTAATGACGCTACTATTCCTGATGTTAGCTTACATCCTACTCTTTTTTCCATCTCTTCAACTTGTGATTTATCTATTATGTCTATATCGTCTACTTTTTGAGAAGTCAGAGTTTTTTGGGAGATATTAAAATCAATAACTCCTACTTTTCTACCATATCTCAATTCATTAAATGTTATTTCAAGATTAGTTGACTCATTTATAGATTCAATAGATGGAGTCAATACATATTTTTTAAAATCACTGAATTGTTTATATTTATTGTCATCATATATTCCTAACTTATATCTTAAATCTTCTAACTCAAATCTCCTACAACCTTTATATGCATAATTTTGTAGCAATTCATATATTCTAAAAGCATAAGATGTTGTAAACTTCTTAGTTGCATTGTATTCCATTTTGCCAAAACGTCCTTTTATAACTAGTAAATCTAATATCAAATCTGGATGGAATGTCAACTCTACATACTTACCTTCTTGATTATATTTACTAGTTATTACCCAACTCTTTTCAACAAATACCCCATCATCTTGTAAGTATTGAATATTCTTTTTTTTTAAGCTATGAGCCGTATCTGCCAAAACTTTATACATATTATTACTTTTTAAATCAAAGGCATCTCTAAATTCATTAACGTATATTCTAAGGTCTTTAAAGGTTTCATTTCCGAATAATGTTTTCATTTGTGATGGCTTTATGTTTGATTTTATATATCTTGGTTTTAGCTTTTTGCTTGCCAAATATGTTAGTCTTTGTTCGTTCAATGTAAAATTGTATCCACTCTCAATAAGGTTGTGAGATTTAAATACATAAGTCTCTGTATCCATTGGTTGAATCTCTAATTTCATTTGTTCAAATTCTATATTTTCAGTCTTTTTTCCCAATTTACTCTGACCTCCTCCCAAAAAACTCTGTTTGAAATACTAAATAACTCTGAGTTACATAATTTCATATAGTTATTATATATCCCAAATTTCTCTGTTGCAATCCCAATTTACTCTGAATAGTTTCCCAAATCACACCTTATTGTTTACCAATTAGCACCTTATTAATACTGTGGATAAGTATTTCAAACCTATCCTATCAGTGTATTCTCAATATCTATTCCATATATATAAACATTAGTGTGTCTTTATATACTAACTTATATTAAATAATATAATACACACATAACAAAAATGTCTCCCAAATTTCTCTTAGATTAATCTAGAATCACAACATCAATTCTGACACACTTCTCACGTCCATAGGCAAGCCTAATTTACAGACAACGATTTACTCTACTTAATTTCAAAAACGTAACCTATGCTCTATCTGTGTATCAGAATATAATTCCTTTATCGACAATATTAATCTTATGGCGAGTAATTATTTCTTCAGGTGGAATATTCTGTCTATAAAAGATTTTGGTTGTTGGTTTTTTAATTGTTCTAGTGTTATACATTTAAATTCATTTATAGTCTCAGTCATTACTTTAGTATTTTCTTCAACGATTTTATTACTTACAGTGTCAAGGCTAGTTTGTATTTGATTTGTCAAATCTGTGTTGCCATCTTGTAATTTTCTGTCTACTACATCTTCAACTGTTATAGCGACTTCTCTACTTAAATCATTTTTCATACTATTAAAGTTATCATTTTGTATATTTAAACTTTTATTAACTTCTGTGATAACAGAATCTATTATATCCTGTTTCATTTCATTCATTAATATTGCTTGTTGTTCCAAAAGTGCTTTAGCCATTGTTTGTATACTCAAAGGATTACTTTCTTTAATTTGAATTTCTTTTGAGTCTTCAAAATCGACCGTTTGGCAATACTCCTGTATTTGCTTTATAGACATGCCCCCATCTTTCAGTTCTATCATGAATTTCATTTTATCTATATCAGCTTGTGTATATCTACGTTGCTTATTTGAGATTTTAATATGAAGAATATCATCAAACACATTTGTATAATATCTAACTCTACTATCTGGGATATCAAGCATTTCAGATACTTGAGATGTTCCAAAATATAAAGCTTTTCCTCGTATATTCCTTTCTTCTTGGTTAGTTTCATTATCATAAACCATATCCAAACTATCACCTTCCTAAATCAAACTATATTAAAAGTATAGCATTGTTAAAGTAAAAGTAAATATAATCCTTTAGTATTATTAAATATTAATTTGAGTTTGCTTTGGTATGTTGTATTATTACTATGTATTAGGTTTGCTTAAATATAATGTAAGTTTGACTTTGGTTTAGTTTAAGTATATGTGATATAGACATATATAAAGATATTAATAATTTTAAAGAGATATTAGGTGATATTTGAAGATAAACAACATTTTATAAAAATATAATCTGATATAAATAATAATAAACAAATATATAAAGTGATAAAGAGATTTATAAAAATATATGCAAATAAGTTATATGGAGTTATATAGAAATTTTAGAAGTGATATAAAAATATTTAAAGTTTTTTAAAAATATATGGAAACTTTAAGCATGATAGAGTATAATATATAATCATAAGAGAAAAAGGTGGTGAATTAGTTACAACATGAGAGTTTTAACAGAAAATGACTATAAAGTAATGTCAAGAATACTTAATAGAAAAGATGATAAAGGACTATCTAAAACTACAGGAGTAACTAGAAGTGAGCTTAAAGAATTAACTGATTTATCTTATACTAAAGTTGGGGATGCTTTAAATTTACTTATAGAATATGACTTTGTATCAATTGGTATATCTAAAGGTAGACAAAAAACTTACTATTTAAGCATAAATGGTTTAAATGAACTAAAATCACTAACTCAAAAAGTAATTAATATTAAAAAAGGGGATGTTGAAAATTAATAAGAGACAAATATTATTAATAGGTTGTGGAAAAGCTGGCAATAGACTAGTTAATGAAATGATGTTAAAAGATTCTATGTTAACAGGACTTTTTGTAAATACTTCATATGATGATATGGCTAAATTGAAAAAATGCACTGAAGATAATACTTTTTTATTTACTTCTGCCAATGGAAGTGGGAGAAATAGAAGTGTTGCTCAACAATATGTTAAAGATCAAGTAAAATCTTTAATAAATACTATAACTAGCTTTCCATTGCATAGTAACATTTATATTGCAACAAGTGCAGATGGAGGAACTGGGAGTGGCATAACACCAATGATTTGCCAATTATTAAGAAATGCTTTTAAGAGTAAAAAATTAGACAGAAAAATCAATCTTATCGCTATAATGCCCAATATAAAAATTGATGATAAACTTGCATTTGAAAATGCTTTAGGTTTTTGGAATGACATAGTTATGAAAAGAAAAGATAAAGAAGGTAATGAATTTACTATTAAAGACGAATGCTTAGATAATATTAAAATAATTAATAATACAAAAGGAAAAAATTATGATGAAATTAATAAAAAAGCAGTTAGAGATATAATTAATTCATTTAATATGAATGGTACTCATGACGAAGGTGATATAGATGATAGAGACTCCAAGACTTTCAATACAGAGAAAGGATTTGGGATAGTTTTAACACTACCAACTGGTTATAAGGATGCAAAGGAAGCAGTAGATTTTGCTATAAAAGATTCTGTATTTGCATTACCAGATAACTATAACTGCAATTATATAGGTTTGAGTTTAAGTGAAGAAGATTATATTTTAGAAGATGTTAGAAATTGCTTTGATACTATATATAAGACTACTTATAAGACATACAATGCTAATAAGCACAATACAATAGTATTAAGTGGTTGTACATCTCCCAATGAAGTAATCACATCTATAAAACAAAAATTAGATGAACTTAATATTAAACAAAACAGTGAAAACAATGAAGATAATGACTTAACAGTTAGTTTAAAAACTACTATTAATAAACCTCATATGAAAATAGATGAAGATAAACCTACATTTTCAGAATCGGATTTAGATGATATAGCATCAGCAGTATTGGATATGTTTTAATAATAATATATAGGCACTTACTTTAGTAAAATAGAGTAGGTGCTATTTTTATACCATTTTTAAGGTAAAAATCATTAAAAACTACTTATAATTATGTAAAATTCAATGTTTTTCAGTAAAAATCAATAAAAATATTATTAAATCAAGAAATATTTAGTATCATTTAATCTACTATCGAATAGTATAAACTATAAGATATTTTAAAAGGAGATAAGAAAAATGCAACAAGCGTTAATAATAGCAGGAATATTTTTAACTTCAAATCTGATAGCATTAACTGTTCATTTTATTAAAGGCAATAGTAATGAAGATAAAATAGAAATAATGAGTGTGAGATCAGAATTAAAAAAAATTGAGAAAATGAATAAGGCAGATAAAGATTCATTATTTTAAAAATAACAGTAACACATTAATAGTACATCTCATAATATAAACTATAAGAATTGTAAGAAAGGAGAACAAACAAATGCTTTTGTGTGAAGAAATAAAGAAAGTTTGTGAAATGATTAATAATAACGAACCTTGTATATCAAAACAAAAAGCAGTAATAAATAAATTTAAGCGTGATTGGAAAAGAATAATGGCTTTCTCAGGATTATATAATGCTATGAAATTTACTTATAGTCCAAACAGAATAAAAATTAATAATTATGGGTTAGAAACATCAATTTATATAGTACCACCATTAACTTTTGGAATGTTAGATAATGTTAGAGAAATGCTACAAGAAAATTTGGGTTGTATGATATTATTTAATAAGTCTAAATTTTCACCATTTATCATTGCTAAATTTATATTCAATTCTCAGGATAATAGTGATTATAAAGTTGTAAAACAAGACTATCCTTGGGAAATTTATATTGGGAATAATTATGCTGGCGAACCAATATTGGTGGACGTAAATAAATATGTACATGTTGGAGAGTATGGAGGTACAAGAAGTGGTAAATCAGTTCAACAATCAGTTATATTAACTAATTTAATAGCAAATATTCCACCAGAAGATTTACAATTATATTTATTACAAGTGGCAAAAAGTGATTTAATTTTATTTAGTAGATGTCTTCATACGAAAGCATTTGCAGAAACATTGGAACAGGTATTACAGGTACTTGAGTATTTAGTTGAAGTTGAAATGCCAAGGCGTTCTAATCTAATAAAACCGTATCGAGAATGTGCCAAAGCTAGTAATTATAGAGATTATAATAAACTTAAACACACTGAAAAAATAATAATGACTTATGTATGTTTTGATGAGATGAGTTCGCTATTCCAAGAAAAAGACGGAGAAAAGAAAAAGACTAAAGATAGAATAGTATTCTATGCTGAAGAAATTGCTAGATACGGTGGATCTTTAGGTTTGTGTATGATAAACTCTCTCCAAAGACCTACAAAAGATAATTTAAGCAGTTTAATAAAAAGTCAATGCACAACTACAATATCATTTAGACAAAATAACAGCAAGAGTAGTGAAGTGGCTGTTGATGATCCCTCTTTGGCGTTAGGATTGGAACAAAGAGAATTTGTATATAGATTAGCTTCGAAAGATGTTGACTATGGAGTTGTTCCCTGGGTAAAAGATATCGAATTAGAAGAAATAATAAAACCATATAAGAAACCACACAGAACCCTATTTGATGATTTAGAAAAACTGTCACATAGAAACGGTGTAAAAAAGAATAAAGAAAGCCTAGTAGAAGTAGGAACTCGTATTAAAACAGAGAAAGAAATTTTAGAAGAGAATAAAGCTAAAAATCCTAATTGGGTAGATTGGCAAAACCCGACAGGAATGACCGTTATTAAAGATGAAACCAAATCACCATCCAAAACTGATAAGCCAATTAAAAAAGGAAAGGAGAAAATATCATGTTAACACCAAGAGATAGAGAAATAATAAGCTTTATAGACAATATAGGATACGCAACCATACAAAATATAGCTAACATTTTTTTCAATCAAAATAAATTTAGTTATGATTTATCAAGAAAAAGACTCAAAAAAATAAAAGATATGGGTGAATATATTAAATGTTTTCAAAATTTAGAAACTAATGAAACCATATATGTACCTTATAATTCTACTAAGAAGAAAGTATCCATACATGATGTGATGGTATTAAATTATATTTGTAAATTAAGACTACTAGGTTGCAATATTGAATCTACAGATATAGAACCAATGTTTAATAATATAAAACCAGATGCATTAGTGAGATTCACCGTAAATGGATATAGATATTATCAATTATTAGAAATGCAGATAAGACACAATCTTATTGACTTAGATAGATACAATAATCAAGGCGTAATGGATGCTATATTAAGTAAAACAAATAATACAATTCCTAAACTAGTTATAATTCAAGACACTAAAATAAACTATTCAGATAACAATCCAACCCAATTAGATATTATCCAAATGGATACATCTATGGAGGACATAATCAAGGCAATAATGGATTAGAATACTCCCTCCTATAAGGGAACTACATATCAAAAGATAAAGATTATACAGATTGCAAAAGATAGATATATGTCATAAGTCTAAAAGCTAATATTTGATTACTTGATTTATGACATGTGTTAGTGAGGTATTTATAATTATATAGTGGCTTATATACTAGGTATTGAGTCAAAGTGAAGTTTCGATACTTAGTCTTAGCTAGTATCTAGTATATGAAGTTGCTATATGATTATAGATACTGTCATTAATATATTGTTATAAATTATAGGTAATTATGATATTAACTTTAATTAACTCACGAATAAATAATCTTATTTTTAAGATATGAATAAACTTAAGGAGGTATTCTTTATGGAATACATAATACACTTTTTAATAAAAACATTGGTTATACTTGGACTTGCCAATTTATGTTTAGCTTTTGTTCCAAGAACAATAAGAAAAACAATTACAGGTACATTTAGGTTTGCATATAAAGTTACTCGTATTGTAACAACTCAATCTATTAAGATTGTCAAGAAATCATATGCAAATTATAAAGAAATTGAACAACCTACAAAGAGAAAATATACCCGAAAAAAATCTACTAACTCTAAGTCAAATGTTGTTCAATTTCCAAAAGAAAAGATTCAATAATATTTATATACAAGGATTTGACCACAACATCATTTCCTTGTATCCCTTATGATAATAGTATTAACAGAAAATTAGATAATATACATGCGAGGAGAAAATAAATATGTTTAAAACTCTAATATATAATTATTACTATAAAAAGTTTATGAAAGAAAATAATAAAGATGAAAATGATATAAATTGGGAAGAATGGAATAGATTGGATAAAATATGTGAAAATTTTAAATAAATAAGAATGAGGGAGAGAATGTATTATGGAAATGATAAGTGTAGGAACACTAGTTGCAATGGCTTCAATAGGTGTAGGTGCTTCAGTTTTAGAAAAAGTATTGAGTGCTACAGGAAAAGTAACAGAAGCAAGCTACGTTAGTATAGTAGGATTGAGTTCTATAGCTGTCCCAGCCGTTTATAGCATCTTAAAGATTATCCAAACAGTTGCTAAATTAGGATAGGTGATAAAAATGATAGATATTCTTAAGGTGGCAACTGCTGGTCTTGTAGTATATGAAGGATTTAAAATTCTAGGAAAAAAAGAATATGCAGATATAATAGGATTTGTTACATTAATGAATGTTGGGTTTGGAGTATTTTTCAAAATTAGTGGATGGTGTGGTGGAGTTGCAACTTGGTATAATGGTTTAATGAATAGTAGGTTAATTGAATTAGTAGGAAAATTATTTTAATAAACTAAGGAGTGATAAACGATGGATGATAACGATTTTTACTTAATGAAAAAATATATTCCAAAGGAACATTGGGAAGATTTAATGTTTATGGGATATTCAAACAATATAGCTTTGTATAAACATTTCATGACCAGAATGTATATAAACGTAGATACTGAAGGAAATTTCTATCAATCCAATGGAAGGAATTATTATATAATAGATAGAGAATATGCTTTAGGTTATGTAATATCTTAGAAATAAACAATACAAATAGAGACTAATGGTGTGATAATCATTAGTCCTTACATATCTATAAATTTAATGGAGGGATGTAATGAAAACTATAATGACAATAAATCAATATAAGAGATATAAGAACGGTGACATTACACTAAGAGAGATTAGAGCAGGAAAGAGTAGAATAACATTTGATGATGTAGTAGGTCGGATATGTGATGATTTTTATGGTGAGTACGGTGAAAATAGAATTAATATTATAGGTACTATAGGTATTACAAGTTTAATATTAATGTTTCTACCTGATATAATAAAACTACTTAGTACTGTAGCAGGTACAATGGAATTACACATTAATTCTCATAGTGATTTTATTTCAAAGCTATTACAAATAATGTCTCAAGATCTAATTAAACGTTAAATATTTTAAGGAGTAAGAATTATAATGAGTAAAAATTTTTATTTAGGTTTAATACCTATAGGAGATTACTGTAATTGGAAAAAAGTATTAGATAATATAGCTATGACAACAACACTACATGACAAAGCTTATAGATGCTTTAGATATTTTAATGAACTTGAGGCTAAGAAATATATTTATGATGAACCCGTATTCTTTCCTAATGAAGCTATCAAATTGGAAGATAATATAAAATTTAGAATTGCTATACCTGCACCTATTTATTTTTTTGATAATGAAAAGAACGATATATTAGTAGCTACTCCTTGGAAGGATGAAGATATGATTTATAAAGAAGCAAGTTGGTTTGGTGTAAATAAAATTATTAATGATCATTCAGATTATATATTAATTATTAAACATGAATATAGCAGATTGAGTGATTGTTATGAAGAAAATAATGAATTTATAAAAAGAGTTGTTGATATATGTGACAAAGTTAATAAGCCATATAAAATTATAAATGATGATGAAAGTATTAGATATGAAGATGCTTATAAATATTTCTTAGGATAAAGATTAAAATAGAATGTGTTTAAAGAGTCAGAAATGACTCTTATTTTGCGTTAAAATTGAATAAATACATATAAAACTGGTAATACTAATAATAGAACAAATAAGTATCTTATTAAGTAAGCTATCAATAGTACAGTAAGGTATATACTTTAAGATACTAAGCAATGACGTACACTTAGGATAGTCTTACAGGGCATTTTATAAGGATTTTTAAAATCCAATAAGAAGTGGTTTGGCGTGGTTGGACTTCTTTGACGAATTTGTGAGGAGCGTGATTTGCATGACAAAGAAAACACATTTAGTTGTGGGAACTTTGGTAAGTATACCCTTTATAGCTAGTACATCTCCAATAATGGGTTTATTAAGTATGGTTGGAATTTGTGGTTCAATTGCTCCAGATTTAGATTGTAAACTTGGTATGACATTCCATAGAACATTTACACATAGTTTACTATTTTTGTTATTTACAACAATGATTATAAATATATTTAGTAAAGAAATTGCTTTGATATGGTTTGTATCTTATACAAGCCATTTAGTATTGGATAGTATGACCAGAAGTGGAATACCATTATTGATGCCAATAAAGAATAAGAGATATGGATTAAGGCTATTTATGACAGGTGGAATTTTTGATAAAATACTTGAATATGTTGGGTGGATATTATTAGTTATTTGTGTTATTGATATGGCTTTGAGGTTATTTTGAATATAATAAACTTATATAGAAACTTTAAGTATACTATTTCATATACTATATAGTAGAAATATTATATAGGAGTTTCTTATGAGTAAGTCTAAAGAGATTATGAAACAAAAATTAGATAATATGACTGATGAGGAGATTAATAGTGAGTTTCAAGTATATGTTAATATTGAATTTTCTATTAATAAAGATAAGTTTATATTCAAAAATGTTAAAGAGTCTTTTCTAAAGGATTTTTCAAGAGCCACTTTTATTAAGGTATTAACTTTAGAAATTGATTGGTTTAATTATGCGTCTTATGACTCAATTGAAATATTAGGAGAAAACTTTTTAATAACTGAAAGTAGTAGGAATAAAGTTGTATTAGTACAAGGTAATTTATAAGTGGGTTTTTAATACTGTTTAACTTGAAAGTTAAGAGTTATTTAATACTATATTATAATATTTATATTCTGGAGATTTAATTAAATAATTTAGCACAAATTAAAAGTTTATCTCATAGTATATACTATAATAAAGAATGTGGAGAAGATAAACTATGAAAACAATAATGACAATAGACCAATATAATAAATACAAAACAGGTGAAATTACATTAGGACAAATAAGAAGAGAACATAGCAGAATAAATAACAAATTAATCAAGGTAATAACTAACAGAAATTTAATAGGTATAATTGGTTTAGAATTAATATTTGTAGTTCAAGTAATTGCATTATTTTTAATTGGTAATGAAGCAAATCAATTAGGAGATGTTACTGTTGACTTGTTACAACAATATAATGAGATTGATGTAAAAGAATTAATGAAAGAATATTTAGAAATTGCTAGAATATAAATTGTTTAGTTATTTGTATATTATTAAGATCATATTTTGTATGGTCTTATTTTTATATTTTGATTTAGTTTGATTATTTATAGGATTTTATATAGGGTAGGTAGTATATATAATTACTTAGATTGTAGAATTGAAAATATAGCCCCTCCCTATATAGATTAGTATTAGTTATAATTGGTATAATTTTCTTGTAGTAATATATGGTTTGTTTGGTTTATAATGTAGTTGTGTAGATTATATTATTTTCATTTACTTTTTTATTTTTCAAATATTTATATCTATCAACCACTATTAAGAAACTGTTTTGAACTTTTATTAGTTTGAGATGGTTTCTTTTTTATGATTAGAGAAAGTAATGTATATTATTTTGAATAGTGGATATTATAATAGTATAGCAACAAATTAATATAATAAAGAGAGGTAGTTAGAATGAGTATAATAAAAGAATATGATCCACAAGAATTTGAATTTAATAAAGGTGATTTACTTATATCTACAAATGGAACAAAACATTTACTTATTGATTTTTTAGAAAATGGTGAAAACGACTATGATGAAGAAGCACCTGAACAAATATTTAAAGTTATTAATTTAGATACATATGAAGTTAAAGATTATATTAAGGTAATACTTTTTGAAGATGATTATACAATTCAAAGGGTATTAAAAGAAGACAATTATAAAATAGTTGAAATTTAGTTTTGTTTAAAAATTGGTTAGATATTAAATTGGAGTTTATGATAGAAATATTATAGGCTCTTTTTCTTTGTAGTTAATTATGGTTCATTTAATTTGAATAATGTTTTTATAGATTTGTAATTTAGACAAGCTCAGATATGGATTGTAGGTAGGATGTTGAGGATTTTAGGTAATAGTAGTTGGGTAGGATTTTAGAGTGGTAGAATTGATGTGAGAGTGGTTTTAAGGGATGTTGTTATTTTTGAGATTTAGTATTTTAGTTTTGATTTTTATTTACGATAGAGATGTTTCGGTGAGTAGTTTTTATATAGTGTTTGGATTGTGTTTTAGAGTAGTGATAGTGTGGCTTTGAGGGTTGTTAGGATAGTGTGATTATATTTGATTAGTGATTGATATATAGGTGATGTCGTTTGAGTGGTTGGTATGACTGGGTTTGAAAGTTATTAGTGTTGAATATCGGGTTATTTTAGGTAATTTTTGATGGTAAATTTTAGAGTGAAATGGGGTAGATAGGGCAGTACATCGAAACACGGAACGAATGAGGTTTGGAGATAATGTTCGTGTTTTTGTTAATCGATGTACTTTTTTAAAAATAGGCGTTTGGATGTGATGTCGCACTATAACGTTCAACTAATGAACACTAAAATGTAAAACATGCCCCACTATACCTATATACTTACTATACATTAAATTATATCCAATCAAATATCATAAATAATCTACTTTTTAGCACCTACAAACGCTACAGACCAGTCATACCAACGCTTTCAAATGAATTAAACTAAATAACAATTTAGTACAATAAAATTAGACTCATTAGTATAATAAATATACCAGTAAAATTGCTCCAATTCTATTCAATATCCTTTAATCACAACTTAAAATCAATCTTTTATCTACTCTTGACTTGTTGGCTGTTGCTGATTAGGTGATGCAGTTTTGAATGATGAATTTTTAAAACACGAACTATTATATTAATGTTGGCTTGAATAATCGTGGTCAAGT
>Ga0302215_10000234_pt1 | contig 42301 bp, 28 predicted proteins | sample II_Fen_N3_1_FD_194580 | JGI IMG/M metagenome (GOLD analysis project Ga0302215, IMG submission 194580) | Peat permafrost microbial communities from Stordalen Mire near Abisko, Sweden - II_Fen_N3_1 | ecosystem: Environmental > Terrestrial > Soil > Wetlands > Permafrost | place: Sweden: Abisko... | reverse complement strand
TTCGCCGGCTAACACCTGTTTGTATTGCAGTTCCAGTTCGTCCATGGCAGCCGCTCCGGCACCAGAAGCTGCCTGATAAGTGGAAACATGAACGCGTTTGATATGTGACAGGTTTTCGATGGCTTTCAATGCCACAACCATTTGAATGGTAGTACAGTTCGGGTTGGCAATGATACCGCGCGGACGGTCTTTGGCATCGGCTGCATTTACTTCGGGTACCACCAACGGAATATCCGTATCCATGCGGAAAGCTGATGAGTTATCAATCATTACAGCGCCGAATTTGGTAATATCTCCGGCAAATTCTTTGGATATGCTTGCACCTGCAGAGGTGAATACTAAATCATACGTCTTAAAATCGTCACCGTGTTTAAGTTCTTTGACGGTGAGTTTTTCACCTTTGAACTCATAAACACTACCCGCACTACGACTTGACCCGAAAAGGCCCAGCTCTGTCAATGGGAAATTGCGCTCGGCCAACACACGCAAAAATTCCTGGCCTACGGCGCCACTGGCACCTACAATTGCTACTCTCATTGTGATAAAATTTGACTCCCTGCCCCCAAATAGAAGCTTCCGGAAGAAGTTAATTGAAACTATTTTATTGTGTTTACAAATTAATTAACATGATGTTAACTACTTTGAAAAATAATTTATACCTTTGTAATTCAAATAGAAAACCTATTCTAAATTCCCCTTTACGGGTTAGGGGTCTCTTTTTTAAATTGACTGCAAAAGTAATTGATTTTAATAGAAAAATTACACGCTATGAAGAAATTAGGTCTGTTTTTTATGATAATACTGCCATTTTTTTGTTTTGGGCAAGTAAATGAAAGTTTTTTGGATGGAAACTTTATAAATAACCCAAATTGGACCGGTACCACATCCAATTTTATGGTGAATAATGCCCTGCAACTTCAATCGAATGCCACTGCAGCCGATACTTCCTTTCTTTTTACACCCTCCGAAGCTTTTGATACCGCCACCTGGGAATGTTGGGTGAAAATGAATCTTAATCCTTCGTCCAATAACAACATGTCGGTTTATATTGTTTCCGACCGGGCTGATATTGCCAACGGTTGCTACGGTTATTTTATCCAGATTGGCGGTTCGCCGGATGAGGTGTCCCTTTTTGTGCAGAAAGGAACCAAAAAAACACGCATCATCAGCGGAATTGACAACCGTACCAATACCAGTCCGGTGGAGTTGCGGATAAAAGTGACGCGCGATGCACTTGGAAAGTTTGTGTTGATGACTAAACTGGCTTCGGAAACCGATTTTGTAACGGTGGGTACTGTGCAAAACACGGATATCAAAAACAGTTCTTTTTTCGGGTTAAAATATATCAATACCAAAACTACAGGTTCGGATTACTATTTCGACGATATTGTAGTGACAGGCGACAGGGCTGTTGATACACAACCACCGGTATGGAATTCATTGAAATTGATTCAGCCGAATAAATTACAGTTGGTCTTTTCGGAAGCGATGGATTTTAGTCGGGGTACCTTTCAGCTTGATAACGGAATGGGAAATCCTGCTTCGCAAACTGTTTCAGCAGATCAGACTACCCTTGATTTGACTTTCCCGACAAACTTTGAGCGGGGTATTTTATACAATCTTCAGGTTTCGGGACTGGCGGATATTGCAGGCAATGCCCTTCCGGATGCAACAAAAAGTATTGGAATTATTGAACCAACTTATCCCGGCGACTTGGTTTTGAACGAAGTCATGTTCGAAAATCCGGTTAATTCACTCGAATACATTGAAATATACAACACATCGGAAAAAGTGCTGGACATATCGGGATTGACGTTCACCTCCCGAAAAACTGATGGAACACTCAATACAGGCAATAAAGTACCTGCCGGAACAGTTTTGCTACCCCAAAGTTATCTGGCCGTATGCGAAGATGCTGATTCGGTTCGGAATTACCATCAGTGTCCGGTAGAAAGTAATATCATTTCAACAAGCTGGTCGGCATTAAATAACGAATCGGCAACGCTGGTTCTGTGCAATGCAGCCAAAGATACGATTTATGATGAGTTGACCTACAATGTAAAGTGGCATCACATACTGGTAAAAAATCCGAAAGGAGTGGCACTCGAGCGCATTAATCCGCTGCTACCAACCCAGGATCAAACCTCGTGGCATTCGGCTTCGTCGGAAACCAATTATGGAACGCCCGGTTACAAAAACTCGCAATATCGCGAAATAGTTACCGAAGAAACTCCCGAAAAACAGGTTTGGTTAGAACCCGAAGCTTTTTCGCCCGATAATGATGGTATTGATGATATTTGCTTTATCCGATATAAGACTGAAACAAACGGTTATGTGGCCAATGTATTGATATTAAATCCTGTTGGTGTTAAAGTTTACGAGGTTGCCAGGAACGTTTTACTTTCCAGCGAAGGATTTCTGACGTGGGACGGACGAACGGATAGCGGAAAGAACGCTAATGTAGGAATTTATGTGCTTTATTTTGAAATGTTTAATCCCCAAAATGGCAAGAGAAAGCAGTTTAAAATTCCAATTGTAGTTTCATCTAGATAATTTTGAAATATTAACGTGTTATTATTCAAGAAATCAGCTATCTTTGCACCGTTTTTTAATGACCTTTAACCCCTGAAGTGAAATAAAAAACAAAAGGATAAACTAAAAAATGTACCTGTAACAGGGTTAGGGGTCTTTTATTGAATATGGAAAAAGTAAGTTATGCATTGGGTTTAAGTTTAGGTAACAATTTATTAAGCAGCGGTGTATCCAGTTTAGATTACGCAAAACTCGCCAAAGGAATTCAGGATGTGATGGAACAAAACCAACCTGAAATAAGTTATGAAGAAGCACAGGCCGTTATCAACGAATTCTTTGAGCAACTTCAGACTATTGTAGGCGGTCAGGCACAAAGCGAAGGCCTTGCATTTTTAGAAGAAAACGCAAAACGTGCCGGAGTAGTAACACTTCCGAGCGGTTTACAATATGAAATTCTGACTCAAGGAACCGGAGCAACTCCAAAAGCAACGGATCAGGTTAAAGTTCACTATCATGGTTTATTGATTGATGGAACTGTTTTCGACAGCTCTGTTCGTCGTGGTGAGCCGGCTACGTTCGGTGTAACACAGGTTATCAGCGGTTGGGTGGAAGCGTTGCAATTGATGCCAATCGGTTCGAAATGGAAATTATTTATTCCATCGGATCTGGCGTATGGTGCTCAGGGAGCCGGACAAGCCATTGCTCCGCATACCACTTTAATTTTTGAAGTTGAATTGCTGGATATTGTTTAGTCAATAGTTTATAGTAAGTAGTTTATAATAAAACAAATAAAAAAATAACCATTAAAAAAATGAAAAAAACAGTTTTAATTTTAATTGCCGCAAGCATGGTATTGGCCACAACGGCTAATGCAGGAATTTTTGATAAAAAAAAGAAAAAAGAAACAGCAGCTGTACCTGCACCGGTTAAAGTGTTTACAAACAGTGTCGATTCTATGAGTTATGCTTTAGGTATGAATGTAGGAACCGATTTTGCCAAAAACATTAAAGGAATTCCCGGAGGAAAATACAATGCAGATTTATTGATAAAAGGTTTCGCTGCTTGTATGAAAGGCGATTCAACCTTGTTGACAAAAGAAATTGCCACCGAATATTTCAAAAACTACATTACCAAGGCTCAAACCAAGGATATTGAAGAAAAAAAGGCTGCCGGTGATAAGTTCTTAACCGAAAACAAAACCAAAGACAGTGTAATGACTACTGCCAGCGGATTGCAATACAAAATTCTTGTTCAAAAAGATGGCCCAAAACCAATTGCAACAGATACTGTAAAAGTAAATTATCAGGGATTTTTACTTGATGGAACCAAATTTGACAGTTCTATTGATCGTGGCGAACCGATTTCATTCCCGCTTAATGGTGTTATTCCGGGTTGGACAGAAGGTGTACAACTTATGTCGGTAGGTTCAAAATATAAATTCTTTGTTCCTTTTAACCTCGGTTATGGCGAAAAAGGTGCAGGTGGCGTTATTCCTCCGTATGCAACTTTAATATTCGAAGTAGAATTACTGGACATTAAACCTATGAAAGCAGCACCTGCCGAAGCGGTTAAACCTGTTGAAAAAGTTGCTCCGGCCAAAGGAACAAAAGCAAAAGTCAGCAAAAAGAAATAATAAGCTCAAAAAAAATAGAAATTCATAAATTATCAAACAAATGAAAAAACAAAGTATTTTCGCGTTAGTAGCTCTGGCTACTATTTTCATGCTTGTTTCGTGCAACAAATACGAAGCAAAGAAAGCTAATTTGAAAACTCAAAACGACAGTTTGAACTACACACTTGGTTTGGCTAACGGTGATGGCATTAAAAGCTACTACATGAAAACCGATTCGAGCAGCAAACCTATCATTGCGTTAATGAAAGCACTTGATAAAGCCTACAAAGGTGGAAGCAAAGACGAAATGTACAAATTAGGTCTTGAAATTGGTAACTCATTCAAACAACAAAAAGCAAAAGGTTTAATGGGCGACTCTACATTGGCATTCAACGAAAAATTGGTAAAACAAGGTTTGGTTAATGGACTTAATGGTTTCAAAGAAGGTATGACTGCTCAACAGGCTCAGGAATACATTCAAAAGGAAATGAAGAAAATTCAGGAAGAAAAGATGAAAGGACAAATGCCTCCTCAGGGTCAAATGCCACAAGGTCAACCTGCACCTCAACAAGCCCCACAACCAGTTAAATAATTGTTCAACAAAATAATAATATACAGAAAAATGAAAAAACTGAATATATTCTTAGCAGTGGCAGTTATGGCCGCATTTACATTTACTTCGTGTAACAATAATGGCAAAGCCAAATTACCGGTATTGAAAACTCAAATGGATAGTTTGAATTATGCATTTGGCTTGGCCAACGGTGATGGTATTAAAAACTATTACCTTAAAGGCGACTCAACTAAAAAAGCAATTGAATCTTTAATGGCCGGATTTAATGAAGGTATTAAAGGTAAAGTTGAAAAAGAAACCAGCGAATTGACAGATTTGGGAACAAAAATCGGAAGTTCATTGAAAGATCAGAAAAAATCAGGTTTAATGGGTGATTCCACTTTGAAAGTTGATATTGACCTGATTAAACAAGGGTTAATCAATGGTTTAAGAGGTTCTAAAATTCAAATGACACCTCAGGAAGCTCAGGCATACCTGCAAGCCAGCATGCAAAAACTTCAGGCCAAGAAACAGGAACTGGAAGCTAAAAAATTGGAAAAAGTATACGGTGCAAATAAAGCTGCCGGCGAAAAATTCTTAGCCGAAAATGGTAAAAAAGCAGGTGTAGTTACTACTGCAAGCGGATTGCAATATCAGGTAGTGAAAAAAGGAACTGGTCCAGTTCCAACCGATAATGACAAAGTAAAAGTAGATTATCACGGAACTTTGATTGATGGAACCGTTTTCGATAGTTCTGTAGATCGCAAACAACCAGCAGTTTTCCCTGTAACAGGCGTAATCAAAGGCTGGACAGAAGTGTTGAAACTTATGCCAGTTGGTTCAAAATACAAAGTATTCGTTCCACAGGAATTAGCTTATGGTAGCCAAGAACGCGGTGCTATCAAACCATTCTCGATGTTGATTTTCGATGTTCAATTAATCTCAATCGAAAAAGAAACAGCAGCTCCTCAAATGAGCCCGGAACAAATGAAACAAATGCAGCAACAAATGCAACAACAAAAACGATAGTTGTTCTTTTTTCAGATTATACAAACAGCCGAAGTAAATTTACTTCGGCTGTTTTTGTCAAAACGAAAGAGATTTTAAACATTAATCTATCATTTATTCTTAATTTTCAGTTATTCGTTTATAAAATCTTTCATCTACCATTTATTTTGTATAATTTTGCTGCCTAAATGATATAAAACACAAGAGAATTATTTTTTAAAAATTACTCAAACAACTTACACAATAACACCATGGAAAAAATAGATCAACTAGACCGTAAAATTTTGCGGATTATAACACAAAACGCCCGTATGCCTTTCAAAGATGTTGCAGAAGAATGCGGAGTTTCACGAGCAGCCATTCATCAACGGGTGCAGCGGCTGATTGACATTGATGTAATTACCGGATCGGGTTACACCGTGAATCCGAAAATGCTGGGATTTCAAATGTGCGTTTACATTGGCATCACACTCGAGCGTGGATCGATGTACAAAGAAGTGGTTTTGGAACTGGAGAAAATCCCTGAAATTGTGGAATCGCAATACACACTTGGAAATTATACCATTTTGATAAAACTGTATGCCAAGAACGATGAACACCTGATGGAATTATTGAATTCGCGCATACAGGAAATTCCGGGCGTGGCAACAACTGAAACGCTCACTTCACTCGATCAACGGATTCGGAGATCGATACCGATAGAGTGAAAATAAGTTTATAGTTTATAGTGACAGATTTAAAATGAGAATTGAAAACGATTCTTCCATCATAAATCTAAATTCATAAATCCTCAATTTTTAATGGAAACAGTAGTTAGTGGCATTCGCCCAACAGGAAACCTTCATTTGGGAAATTATTTTGGCGCGTTGCGCAATTTTATCAGTATGCAAAACGAGCACAACTGCTACTTTTTCATTGCCGATTATCATTCACTTACCACGCATCCCACGCCTGGCGATTTACATGGGAATGTTCGTCAGATTCTGGTGGAATATCTGGCTGCCGGTCTCGATCCTGAAAAATCGACTCTATACATTCAAAGCGATGTTCCTGAAACAGCGGAACTGTATCTGTTCCTGAATATGAACGCTTATATTGGCGAATTAGAACGCGTTACTTCATTTAAAGATAAAATCCGCCAGCAACCCCAAAATGTGAACGCGGGATTGCTGACTTATCCAACTTTGATGGCTGCCGATATTATTATTCATCGTGCCACCAAAGTACCGGTTGGAAAAGATCAAGAGCAACATTTGGAAATGACACGCACTTTTGCCAATCGTTTCAACCGCTTGTATAATGTCGAATATTTTCCTGAACCTCAGGCATTTAATTTTGGTAATCAACTTGTAAAAATTCCCGGACTTAACGGAACAGGAAAGATGGGAAAATCCGAGGGAGAAGGCAATGCAATCTTTTTTGTAGATGAACCCGAAGCCATCCGCAAAAAAGTAATGAAAGCCGTGACCGATAGCGGTCCTACTATACCCAATCAGGCCAGGCCTGAAGCTATACAAAATATTTTTCAGTTGATGAAAGTTGTTTCTGCTCCGGAAACCTACAATTTCTTCGACGAAATTTATAATACCTGCCAGATTCGTTATGGAGACATGAAAAAGCAACTGGCTGTGGATATGATTGCCTTTACAGAACCGATGCGTGAACGAATTAAAGCCATTTCAGCCGATGAAGCTTACGTTTCGAAGGTTGCCCGCATGGGCAAAGAAAAAGCGCAGGAAAGCGCCGCCAAAACAATCAGAGAAGTAAGAGAGATCATCGGGTTTAAGAAGTTTTGAAACACATGAACTTAATGACCTACGAAACCTATAAAATCATAAATTACGCATGGATTGGTTTGGCCGTTATTGTCTTTCTATTTTTGCTTAGAGTTACCGCTCCTTTTGGCAGACATACTTCCAAAAAATGGGGAGTTCAGATTAGTAACCGGCTTGGATGGTTTTTTATGGAATTGCCCGGGATGTTGGTAATAGCCTATTTTTTATTTTTTCAACACACCATTCATGATTTTATAGTTGTATTTCCGGTTATCTTCTATGTTTTTCATTATGTAAATCGTGCGCTTATTTTTCCGTTCCGACTTCATACTAAAGGAAAAACAATGCCATTAGTCGTAATGATTATGGCTATGGGATTTAACCTGATGAATGGTTTTTTGATAGGATATTATTTTGGAAATTTTGCCGGCTACAGTTTTGAAACATTGACAGAATTACATTTTATAACCGGTTCAATACTTTTCGTAACGGGAGTTTATATAAACTGGAAATACGATAACCGGTTAATAAGTTTGAGAAAGGAAAACGAAACAGGTTATGTTATTCCTACCGGTGGTTTGTTCAGGTATATCAGTTGCCCGAATTTATTTGGTGAAATTGTAGAGTGGACAGGCTTTGCTATTCTTTGTATGAATTTACCCGCATTCACCTTTCTTGTCTGGACGTTAGCCAATCTCGTTCCCCGTGCCATGTCACACCACAAATGGTACAAGAGCCATTTCAGTAATTATCCTTCTGAACGCAGAGCTATTTTTCCGGATTTTGGGATAAATAAATTTAAGAGTAGATACGAACAAAAGTATTTCAGAAAGTAAGATCGTCTGGGTTAAGCAGTTTTGAATAGTAGGTAGTTTATAGCATAAGAAAAGCCTGTTCCCAAATTTGGGAACAGGCTTTTTTCGTAAATTTTTGCATTTCTATTTATATAAACACAAATACGGCGTATCCTCGGTACATTTCACTTTGAATTTCACATCCTTGGCTACCACGAAACTCTCAAACTTTTTATACGTTTTCCATTCCGTTTCGCCGGGTTGTTGAATGGTGAGTTGGCCGGAAATAACGGTCATGACTTCTACGGTTCCGGTCCCGAATTCATATTCGCCGGCAGCCATTACACCTACTGTGGCAGTTCCTTCCGCTGATTCCAATCCGATTGAAACTACCTTTCCATCGAAATACTGATTTGTTTTAAACATAATATTTTGGTATTTATTATTTATTAATATGCATAAATGGGGTTGATATCTGATTTTTATGCAAAGTTAGAATTTTTTCCTGTAAGTTGCTAACTATATTCTGACCGGAACCCTCAAATAAATGCCTGAACAATTTTTTATCTGATATTTATGTAAAAAATAAACCCTAAATTAGTTTGATTTTTCACATAAATAATTAATTTTGCAATTCCTTGTTAACAATAATAAGATTCATAAAATACTCATTCTACAGATCATAACTTTTACGAAAACAAATCCTTTATGAAACATATTTTTTATAGTCTCATTTTGTTACTTTTCACCCAAGGCGCATTTGCTCAATTATATACTCCAATTGACACCGCCAATTTACCTATTCGGACTCAGGGTGGAAAAGACTATATGACATTTTCAAAGCTTTTTATAAAAGGTATAAGAAATGAATACAAAGGAGGTGAATTTTTCTATATCAAAAAGAAATTCGAAAACATGGATAAGGTTGTCAATGAAGATATATTGAGAGGGCAATTTGTCTTTGACTCACGCTTTGATAAAATGATTAATGAAATAGTAGCCGAAATTGTTGCTAAAAACCAACTATTGCCGACTGATTTCAAATTTTACGTTTCCCGAAATATACCATTAAATGCTTCCAGCCTGGGCAATAAATGTTTTGTAATAAATATGGGAACATTTTATTACCTTGGAAACGAAGATCAGTTAGCTTCAGTAATTTCGCATGAAATCGGGCATTTTGTTTTAAAACATTCGATACTGGACAAATTAAATGATTATGCACTTAATAAATCTTCCAATTTGCGCGACGAAGTGTATAGCATTAAGAACGACAGAAATAATAAAGGAGATAAAGCGTATAACAAACTTAAGGAAATTCTGTATCAGAACGGAAAACTAAGCAAGAAACAAGAGTTTGATGCAGATTCAATAGGATATGTTTTATACAGAAACACGAAATATCACAAATCCGATTACCTCACATCGCTCAGGCTGATAGAAATATACGATACGATTCGACCCTTAGGAGTAAAAACAGAGACTTACCGGAACCTGTTTAATCTAACAAACCAGCCGTTCAATGAAGCATGGTTGAAGAAAGAAGATTTTTCGGGTTACGATTATTCGAAGTATAAAGATCGTTTTAACGAAGATTCCATAAGTTCACATCCAGATATTGATAAACGGATTGCAGCTATGCGAAAGATTTTTCCTGAAATTGAAAAAGAAGAAATTCACGAAGCGTCTGCGCAGTTTCATGATTTGCAGCAACTTGCTCAAAATGAATTGACTTATTGTTTGCAGTTTAATGAAGAATACGGATTTGGCGTATATCTGTGCTTACTTCGTCTTCAGGAAAATCCGAAAGATGAATTTTACTTAAGCAGATTAGGGAGTTTTTTAGAGAAAATCTATACGGCTAGAAAAGAATATACGCTTAACCGGTATTTGGAGAGAGTGGATTCCAAAAATCAATCGGAGAGTTACCAGCAGTTTTTAAGTTTTATGTGGAATCTGAACCTGAAAGAGCTGAAAATTATGGCTGATTACTATACAAAAAAAGGCTCGTAATGAGCCTTTTTCGATATTAGTAATTTAATTTTTCTAGCCTTATCTGGTTATATTTTGCTTTCTCGTTAAATTCATGAAGCATAATATATCCTTCTTTTGCAGGAGAAGGTTCAATAGCGTATTTCTTTTTTGAATAAAGTGATATCTTTTCCTCGGTGAGTTTTCCATCAATTATTGTGTTGATTCCCAAAATCACATCTTTTACTTCAAATCCTCCCGGATTTTTAATGGCATCGCTATAGAAAAAAACAACTCCGGTGTCATCTTTTATGCTTTGAGAGAATAAATAATCACTGCTTGAATAGCTCATGTCTTTTTTTATTATGTTCACGCTACCCGGTGTAAAGTCATTTTTCATATTCACGAGTACAAAATCAGTCAATTTTGAGTATCCATTAAAACTGTCATATTTGTATTTTTCGTTCAGAATGGATACAGATCCATCCTTAAAGAAAAAGTATTTCGTAGGCCTTAGTCTGTAGTTTTCTTCAACGCGTCCTTTTTTGTTTATGTTCAGAAAACTACTAAAATCGGTCCACGTAGTGTATTTTTCGTCAGTTACTTTTCCTTTTTCATCCAAAACGATCCGGTAAAAGCCCAAGTTATCATCCAGTTTAAAATCAGAAGTTTTATAAGGCGAATAATTACCTGTTAAGATTAGTTTATTGTCAAATTCGCGGGCTCTTAGTGTATGGCTAAACTTACTTGTAGAGTTTTCGAACATATATTCATATTTTACCTTGCCGGTTGGTAAATCGAGTGCTACAATTTTAAATTCTTTAGCATTCAAACTTGAATAAGCATCTTTTTCCCATTTTGGAACACAAAGGTAGATGGTATTTTTGTTTGAAGTAAGGAAAAAGAAAGTTTGATAAGCAAATTCATTTCCATCTGGGTTGTAGGTGTAACTCCAGATTTGTTCTCTTTTCTCGTTGAAGAATTTCAGATCTTTTTCCAGATAATCCTTCTTGTTGAGCTCCACAATGTAAAAACCCATAAAACTGTCATTACTAAAACCTCTTATTATGTTTTTTGAGTCAACGCTCTTGTATTCTTTTTTCATGTTGTCAAACTCAGCTACAAATGTGGTAAATTGGCCGTTATCATATTTATATTCTTCCGAAACCGTATTGTCTTTCAGCGAAATAGTTTGAAATGTTGTCAGCAACGCTTTTTCTTCTCCACTAAAGAAGGTTTTGTAATAATAGTATTTACATAGAATAATATGATCACCCATTAATACGCAATTGTAATAACTGCTCGAAACAGAACTGTAAAGTTTGTTTGGAAAAGTTTTGTTTGCTACCTTGTTGAGATTTTTATCAAGCAGCACATATTCCATAGTTTTACTCGACTCATTCGCATCCCGCTCATAAATATACAAATATCCATATAGATTTTCATTAGAATCGTACAGGGTGCTTGATTTTACAATTTTACCTTCGGCAAGATTAGCCAAATCTTGTATTTGACCAAAACAAACCACAGTGGTAAGTAATCCTAATAACACTAATTTGAATTTCATAACTGTTTTATTTACAGATTTATATAATAATAATTTGAATTGGATTGATATTTTTAAGTATCAAAGCGTTTACATTGTAAAATTAGAATAAAACATAAAATAAAACAAATTTTTAATTGATTATTTTAAAAACAAATCAATATTATTGGGATTTGTCAGAGTTCAACTACCTGATTTGGCAAAATAAAAGAGTTTTAAGTGAGATTTTCTAAATAAAGAATTTTATTTCTGTCTTAAAATCGTTACTTTTGTGACTTATAAATCTATTATAATTTCTATAAATGAAGCGACTCAATTTTCTTTTAATTACATTGTGTGTTTGTACATTCTCTTTTGCAAAAGTGCAGGTTGATACTATTTCAGTTTTTTCGTCGAAGATGAAAAAAGAGATTAAAAGCGTGGTGATTGTACCTGAAAATTATTCTGATAGGAAACACTATCCAGTGGTTTATTTACTTCACGGTTATAGCGATAATTATGCAAAATGGGTGAGAACTGTTCCGTCAATCAAGAAACTTGCAACTGAACATCAAATGATTCTAGTTTGCCCTGATGGTGGATTCAGCAGTTGGTACATGGATAGTCCTATCGATTCTACTTATCAGTATGAGACATATATTACCAAGGAATTGCTTCCATACATTGATTCTCATTTTGCCACTATTCCTGATCCTTCAGAACGTGCAATAACCGGTTTGAGTATGGGCGGACACGGAGCTTTATATCTCGCGATTCGAAACAAAAATCTGTTTGCCAGTGCAGGAAGTATGAGTGGCGGAGTGGATTTACGTTCCTCATCAAAAAAATTTGATATTGCCAAAAGAATTGGTGCTATTGAAACTCATCAGGCTGAATGGGACAACCGCTCTGTGATAAATATGGTTGAAACGTTGAAAAATAAAGAACTGAATTTGATTATCGATTGCGGTGTTTCCGATTTCTTCTATCAATTTAATTCGGGTTTGCATCGCCGGCTTTTGACATTGAATATCGACCACGATTATATTGAACGCCCGGGAGCACATAACTGGGAATATTGGACAAATTCAATTGAATATCAATTGCTTTTCTTTGATAATTATTTCGATAAAGCTAAGAAAAAGTAAACATGATAGAACACGATTATAAATTCAGAGTTTCATACCCTGATACCGATAAAATGGGAACGATGCACCATGCTAATTACGTAAAATATTACGAGGCTGCGCGTTGGGAATTATTTCGGAGTATTGGAGTGCCTTATGATTCGATTGAAGAAGCAGGAGTCATGTGTCCGGTTATTCGCATGAATTTCAGGTTTATTAAAACCACTCGGTATGATGAACTTTTAACGGTAAAGACTACTTTAAAAACATTGAAAGGAGTTCGCATCTGGTTCACCTATAAACTGTATAATGAGCAAAATGAATTAATTAATGAAGCTGAAACTGAACTTGCTTTTGTCGGAAAGGATAACTGGAAACCATGTTCACCTCCCGATTTTTTGATAAATGCTATTAAATTGAATAGCGTATCCTATCAACATTCTGTTTTCCTATAATACGAAGGAATAAAAAATGAGCTGTTCGATTTCGAACAGCTCATTTTATTTATTTCCAAAAAGTCTTTTGTCTTGACTCTTGGTTCTGTTGTCTTCTTACAATTGTGGACCAGAAGGAATCAATGCTTTCGCATCGTCATTGTCACAATATTGTTCAAAGTTCTTGATGTATTTACCGGCAAGCGATTTTGCTTTGGTTTCCCATTCAGCAACATCAGCATACGTATCACGTGGATCCAAAATACCGCCATCAACATTGTTCAATGCTGTAGGAGCAACCAGGTTCAAAATTGGAACGTGAACTGTTGGAGCAGTTTCGATTGAACCATCGATGATGGCATCGATAATTGCACGGGTGTTCTTTAACGAAATGCGTTTTCCGGTACCATTCCAACCTGTGTTTACCAAATAAACTTTAGCGTTGTGTTCTTTAGCTTTTCCAATCAATGTTTTTGCATACATAGTTGGGTGCAAAGTAAGGAATGCTTCACCAAATGCCGGAGAGAAAGAAGGAACCGGTTCAGTGATTCCACGTTCTGTTCCGGCTAATTTCGAAGTAAAGCCTGAAAGGAAGTGATATTGAGCTGATTTCTCGTCCAAAATAGATACCGGAGGCAATACACCAAATGCATCAGCCGACAGGTAAATAATTTTTGAAGCATGTCCTGCACGTGAAGGAGAAACAATTTTATTGATAAAGTAAATTGGGTAAGAAACACGTGTATTTTCAGTTTTTGAAGCTGCAGCCGAATAATCAGCAACCCCATCAGCACCTACTGTAACATTTTCCAACAAAGCATCGCGGCGGATAGCTCTCCAAATATCTGGTTCTTTGTCTTTTTCTAAATCGATTACTTTTGCATAGCAACCACCTTCGTAGTTGAATACACCATTGTCATCCCAACCGTGTTCGTCATCGCCAATCAGGTAACGTTTTGGATCTGCCGAAAGAGTAGTTTTACCGGTTCCTGAAAGTCCGAAGAAGATAGCTACATCACCTTCTGCACCTACGTTAGCAGAACAGTGCATTGAAGCGATTCCGCGTAATGGCAAATAATAGTTTTGCAAAGCAAAAATACCTTTTTTCATTTCACCACCGTACCATGTACCACCGATAACCTGCATTTTGGTTGTCAGGTTAAACAATGTAAATACTTCAGAGTTCAAACCTTGTTCTTTCCAGTTAGGGTTAGAAGTTTTAGAACCGTTCAATGTTACGAAATCAGGTTCGCCGTAGTTAGCCAAATCAAAGTGTGAAGGACGGATAAACATGTTAGTCACAAAGTGAGCCTGCCATGCAACTTCCATGATAAAACGTACTTTCATACGTGTATCTTCGTTTGTACCGCAAAATGTATCAACTACATACAGTTTTTTTGCGCTTGAAAGTTGTTTTGTAACAAGGTCTTTACAGTGATCGAATACTTCCGGAGTAGTTGGACGGTTAATTGTTCCATCCCACCATAAATGCTCGTCAGTTACTGCATCTTTTACAAAAAATTTATCCTTAGGAGAACGGCCGGTGAATTTACCTGTGTCAACAGATATAGCTCCGGAAGTTGTTAGTACGCCTTTTTCAAAACCTTCGTTTGCAGGATCAATTTCTGCCTGAAACAATTCTTCGTAAGTTGGATTATGAACAATTTCAAAATTGCCCGAAATACCATACTTTGATAAATCTAAATTTGCCATTTTTTAAAAATTAAATGATGTTATTTTGTTTTTCTATCTCTTTTTTCTCTAATACCTTTTTTCACGCGACAAAAGTACTACAAATTTTCATAGTACGAAAGGGATTAAAGAAATATTTCTTTAATCCTGTATAAATTTTATTTTTAAAATAATAAATATACAAAAATAACATGAATGAATAAGGAATAATACAAACAATAAATGACATTAAATCAGAATGTTTCTCTTATTTTCCTTTGTGGATAATTCTTTTGTAAAGGTTGGAATAAATCTCTGTTAAAACCTAAGGTTGTTACAATAACATGAATAAAAATACAAAAAAGGAAGGAATTTTGACAAAAAAATAACCGTGAACAATTCTCACGGTTATTTTAAGTGAAAGTGATAATTGGTTTCGTTATTTCAGATTTTTAAAATGCACGATTATCTTTTCAATCTTTTTATTACGAAGGAAAACAGTCTGACTTTGAGCAGAATTTAAAGAATAACCTGCTGTTTGTTCTGTTTTTCCATCGAAGTATTTTACTTCGATTCCTTCCATGTCATCAATTATATATTCGAACGGAATAGTGCAATAAGTAAATTTCAAATACGGTTTTTCGGTTGGTTGAATAAATTCATCGACTTTCAGCATCGATTTATCTATTTTTATACAGCCATTTTCAACCTGAACGCCCAATTCGAAGAACCGGCTGATCACATCTTCTTTTACCTGACCTGTCATGCCCGGTTGCTGAACGCCAGCCATCATTGGAGTGTGCGAATATGGATCGAAAGGAAACGAACCATAATCTGCCGGAGATTTATGTGCTCCAATGCCGGTTTTTACTTCGGCATAATGATGTTTAAGTGTTGAAATGATTTCTGCATCTACTTTTTCTGAAATGGCTTTTTTGATATTTTCGCCGATTGCCAGCAATAACTTTGATACCATGTGCCAGTAAATACAGCCCAAGCCTTCATATTTATAGAAAGTGCCTGAACGACCGGTAAACGATTGATGATCAAACAGCCGTTCGTATAATTGTTCGATTTTAAGTTGTTCGTTCTCAGAAACTTCAAAAGTTGAACCGGCTTTCAATTTATTTAAAGCCGCAGTAAGGAATCCGGCATTATTGAAATTGGCATTGAAATGGAATTCTCCTTTATTATCTTTGCAAATAATGTTGGTGTTTCCAGCAGCAATTAATTGTTGCAAAAGCGGAATGCGATTTACATCTTCTGTCGGAATATGGTTTTTGTCCAAAAATAACGGCAATTTTTTATTTGGATATAAAATATAACTCAGCTGATCGGCACGATAAAGCGAACTATTGCGTAATGCATCGAGTAGTTCAACGGCTTCGGCCGGAGTTAATTTACCGGATGTCAATACAGCAACCTGCCCTTCAAGCATTTCGTACAAATGACGAATGGAAACTTCATTATCGGTGAAACTAACCAGATTATAAGCATGATAGAGTTTATCTTCGCGTTTGTTTCCCGAAATAGATTGATCGATAAATTTCAATACCACTTCAAAGAAATACTTTAAATCATGTTTAGTAAGAACTTCTTTTTTTGATGAAGTTTCGTTGTAAATTTTAGTCCGGTAATTTTCGCCGGCTTTACCTAAATCGTCAGCAATCTGGCGGCGATAAGCATTATCCAATCCTTTTTCGAGCAAAAATTCATGATAGTGGAAAGCATTAAATACTTCTACGAAAAATGTATACATTTCTCCGGAAACAGTATATTTCTCAAGCGGTGAGCTTTTGTAAAGTTCCTGCATAAAAACCACAAATCGTCGCATGTAATACAAAGTAACCATAGATGCTCCGGTTCCTACAAGCGCATTATTGGCGTCGTTCCATTCGGGGCGCAGCGTATTCATCCAAATACCGGCTTCGGGCACAAAATTGCTTAATTTTGCCAATAAGGTAGCGAGTATTTTTTCAGTGAAGGTCACAAGTTTTACTTCGCCATTTTCTTTCATAACCAAACGTGCATCTGAGCCATACGATTTTTCCAGTTTTTCGATGGAATGATGCAACTGAGCATCAAAACGAATCGAATTTTTGGGATTGGCCACAATTTCTTCGTAGCTTTTCAGCCTGTAAGGCACATTTGCAAATGCAAACATTTCCTTATCAAGCCATGAGAGCAGGCTTTCGGGATAATGATTGTGTGAAACTTCCATGAGTTTCAATAAATAAATTATCTGATGATCGCCCCAATAACCGATATTCGACCACGGATTTTCCGGTTCAATGGTTTCCCAGTCAATTCCCTGTTCAGTAATTTTATACGGATTGTACCCATCGGCAGTGGTGGCATTCACAAATTTGGCAATAATTCCATTGATATAACCGGGATATGACAAAGACAACGCTTCCCAGTTTTGAAAAATATCGCGCCAGTTTCCCTGATATCCAAGCAGTTTATTCCCATTTTCATCTTTAACTTTGATGTCGAACGAATTCCACGGACGGCTCGGATCGCCATGGCGGCGACTGAAAGTCAAAGGCAAATATTCCTGAAACAACCGGTATAAATTGGCATCGGTTTGTTCGTGAATCAACTTATCAAGTTCAGTGTAGTCAATAGAGACAGGAAGTTTAGCCAGAAAATCTGTATGTTTTTCCCAAAGCGCAACATTAAAATGTTTTACATGCTGACTGAAGTTGGCAGCATAAATGGTGTAATTTTCGCTATAAATACCACCTCGCATGGTGTTAAACAACACGTTGGAAAAATGTCGGGCAACACCGTTTTCGTCAGCGGTTTGTTGAATTCCATCGGCCTGGGCAACAATATTTTGCAGGTTCTTGGTCCCTTTTTCAATATTTTGTTCCAGAACGACAGCAATATTTTTTGTTTCGGAAATTAATTTCAACAAATTATTCACCTGAGCCGCATCCTGATTTACTTCGGCTATAAAATACCAGTTTTTTGCTTCCGAAGCTTTCAAATGAACTTCGGCACAGGCAAAAAAGGCTCCCCGAACTCCTTTTGCTTCGGTTTCAGGTGTTGGCTTTTGACCGTTTCTGAAAGCATCCAATTGCGATGAACTCAATAAATAAGTTGAATTTTCAAGTCCGGTATTCCAAACTGTATTGGCTCTGAGCGATTCGCTCGGTTCAGCCCGATCGACCAAAATTGCCTCCATACGAAATAATGCCAATGGAGAATTTTCAATCAATTCGGTTTTTTTATAACCGTCTACCAATGTCGAAAAGGTGTTTTGAGTAAATTTATCAATACCTGAGGGCAGAATATTCTGCAAACCATCAACCATATAAACTTCAATCGCCTCGGTGTTGTCATTTTTCAATTCACTTTTCTTAATCCAGCCAAAATCGTCGGCATTCATCCATGCATAGCTAAATGTTAATCCTAAATCCAGATTTTTTTCGCTGAAAACAATTTTATTGCCAATTGTGCTTTTGGAAATGTTGCGTTCGATGGTATAAACGCCTTTATTCCGGTCGGAAAAAGGTTCCCACAAATATCGATTTCCGGCTTTGGTAACATGTAAAATAGTCTTGCTTCCGGTGATTTCGGATGATTCGTTGATTTTATCATCGGTGTAATATGGAAACAATGCCTCATCGGGATTTTTACGGCCTGCAGATAAGCCTCCGGTACTTGAAATATACATCCAATGATTGGAATCGCTTGCCAGACTGATAAAAAACGGTAACATGTGGTCGTAATTTTTTATCTGATAATATTTTTCATCATCAATTTGGACAAATTGTCCTTTCACTTCCTGTTTGTCAGATTTAACAGGATTTTTTCCTACAAAAAAGTTGTTCATTATTATTTAAAAGTTAGTGGTTTGTCAATTTACAATCCTCAAAGCTCACACGGTTAAGTATATGCTTTGAGGATGATTTTATTTTAAGTTGTTTGCACAACAGAAATTTTAAAAATAATACTATTCCTGATTTTCCAATGCACGTTTGGCATCCAGATCCTTTTTCATTAAATCGGTAGTTTTCGTATCGATTTTATAGAAAATCATGAAAATGGCACATGACATATAGAGAATTCCCGGAATGACCGAAACTAATAATTTGATACCGGTTATAGCAGTTTCGTTTTGAACTACATTGGGAACAAACGACGAAATGGCCAGAATCCAACCCGCAATAGCAGCCCCAATTCCCCACCCGGCTTTTTGAGCAAATACTGCAGCCGAGAAATACAGACCTGTAGCGCGGCGACCGGTTTTCCATTCGCCATAATCCGCTGAATCGGCAATCATGGTCCAAAGCAATGGAACTGCCGGTGCATAAGCCATTTTTGCTATCACATTGAATACATAAATGGTGGTAATGTCTTTAATTCCGGGCAAATAAATCAACATGAAGAAGAGTCCGGAAATTAGTGAACTGCCTATAAATACGTTGCGGTTACCAAATCGTTTGGCCAATGGTTTTGATAATGGCAGAGCCACAATCAGAGCCACAGTTCCTATTACATTGAATAATTGAACATTATCTTCTTTGCCAAGATAATATTTAAAATAATAAGCAATAGCTGCATTTTGCATGGCAAACATGATAAATGAAACGATGCCAACAATTGCCAAAATAACCCAAGCCGGATTTTTAAAGAGATTACCCAAATCTTCTTTCAATGAATTTTTCTGCGCTTTTGGTGGCTGTACGCGTTCTTTAGTTGTTTGAAAAGTGATAAAGAAGAACACCAGACTTAAACCGGCAAACAAGAATAATGTATATTGAAATCCCTGAGCTTTATCGCCGTGACCGAAATATTGTGCTAAAGTCAATGCCAGTCCGGTAACTACAAACTGTCCGATAAATCCGGCAATAAAACGATAAGTATTTAATCCGGCGCGTTCATAAGTATCGTCCGTCATTACTGCACCAAGAGCAGAATATGGCAAATTAATCGTAGCATAAGCGGTCATCAAAAGCACATAAGTTGCTCCTGCATAAATTATTTTTCCAACTTCACCGAAATTCGGGGTGGTAAAAGTAAGAATCGCCAAAACAGCGTAAGGAACAGCTCCAAATAGAATGTACGGACGAAATTTTCCCCAGCGTGATTTTGTACGATCTGAAACGACACCGATTATCGGGTCAATAGCCATATCCCAGAAACGGGCAACCAACATAATCGTTCCGGCAGCAGCTGCTGAAATACCATACACATCGGTATAGAAAAACAAAAGCCAGAATCCTACCATATCCCACACAAAATGCGAGGCAGTATCACCTAAACTATAACCAACTTTTTCTTTGAAGGAAAGTTTTGAGGAAATTTTATCCATAAAATTTTAAAAATAAAGTTGTTGCAATAAATGTTCTGCAATGTATCCAATCACAAAATTCAGAGTGTAAAGATATAAAGAAAATATATTGAAGCCATTCATTTTTTTATTTAGTCGAAGCTACACTTGTAAATTCTTCTTCAGCTGTCTTTTTCTGATAAACCCGGACAAAATCAACATACATTTTGGCTTCACCATCTTTCAGTGCAGTAACTTTATCTATATCAGTTATCTGAGGAAATGTGCCTCCGACTGCAATATTAAAAATGATGAAGTATTGTTTGTGAAAGAAGTTAGCCGGATTATCAGGATTATTAGGGACATTGTCTCCATTTATTTGCATTGCATAATAGGGTTCGCAATTTGGATATTTATCCTGATCCAAATACATTTTGACTAAATCCTTGTCCCAAATTAAAGTGTACAGATGAAAATCTTCCTGTAAACTATATAAACTTATTGTTGGTTTTCCGTAATTTGGGTATTTACCATCGTTATATGAAGCTCCCCAATGGCATGCTCCGGTAAAATGGCGATTTTGAACACCAGTTTCAATACCGGCCTTACTTCCCATTTCCACAATATCTATTTCCCCGCAGGTAGGCCAGGGTATTTGAGGATAATTAGTTCCCAGCAACCAAAAGGCTGGCCATAAACCGTTTCCGGTTTTTGGAAGTTTAATGCGCGCCTCAATTTTGCCGTATTTAAATGAAATCTTATTTTGAGTGGTAATTTTTCCGGAAGTAGCTTTTTTTGAAAGATAATCTTGTTTTTTTGCGGTTATAATCAAACAACTCTCACCGCTGACGGGCTCTTTGCCAACTTTAATGTTTTTTTGATGATAATATTGAAGTTCCTGATTTCCTCCTCCACTATTTCCATCGCTAATGATTTGCCAGTTTTTAGTGTTAATTTTATTTCCATTAAAAGAATCTTCCCATACTAATTTGTAATTATCTGATGAGTTGTAATTTTGAGCAAATCCTGAATTTGCCGATAAAATAAAAACCGCTATAATGGCGCTAATCTGTATACGGAGATTTAAAATTGTAATTTTCATAAATTAATAAGATATACCTTTAAATTAGGTTTTTGTATTTGATAACTAAAATAGGATTATAATAAAGAAACATATTATTTAAAGGCTCAAAATTATATATATTTGAATTAATTAAGAAATTTCTTACCACACAAAAATACAAAAATACAGAACTATTATTACACAAAATCACTACAATCAATTATATAAATGTTACACTATAAGCAACTTGAGTAATTTGGTGTTTTGAAACATATTTCAACTCACATTTTAGTTAGAGTATTCGGTTAAACTTAAGTTGTTTTTAAGCTTAGAATCAACAAAAAAAGAGACAATCTTCAATTTGATAAAAGTGTCTCTGATAACAGAAAGGGGTTGGTAAATTTATTTTAGGCAATCGACACGAATTAACGTTATCAATATATGTGGTTATAATTTTACAATTTTTCTTGTGGCGACTTGGCTGTTAGTTAATTTAATGGTTACAAAATAATTACCAGCAGTAAATGACTTAAAATCAAGTGATTTTTCAAGATCATTAACCATTGATGTTTTTAGTATCTGTCCTAATAAATTACGAACAACTATTTGCCTTATCTCCGATTCGGCAGTAATTTTAAGTTTATCATTAACTGGATTTGGGTAACAACTGATGCTATAATCTGCAGAAATTGAATGTAAGGCAGTAGAAGGTCCCCATAATAATATGTTGTCAATATAAACTGTCTTTAAACTTGATCCGGAATTTCCGGAACCCTCAATTTTTAGTTTGTAAATAGAGTTGGATGAAGATCCTGATTGATTTGTAAATTCACTAATAGGTATATCGTATGTATTCCAGGCTTCTTTTATTACTGTAGGGATAGTATAGACTGTTTCTGAAGCGGGTATGCGATTAATCAAAGATAACTTCAACAATGTTTCATCTTCTGACCATGCATCAAAATGAATATTCGTCATTCCAAGTGTTGTTAAATCCAAATCACTGCCAAGTTCAGTTTCTTCATAATCAAAATAAAAATATTTTAATGTTGGATTGCTAGAAACTTGAACCATAGAAACAACTGTGTTTTGTGCACCTAGTGGATTAAAAATTGTACCACCGATGGAATTATAGGTATCACTAAACACCGAAACTACATTTTTAGAATTAAAAGTTGGTATTGGTGCACTTGTAACTCCTGGTTTCGTTTTTGCTGTTATTATGATAGGTGAGTTAGTTGCTGCATTTCCTGTTGCATCTTTTGCTGTAATGGTGAAAGTATAATCTGTTCCCGGAGACAAACTATCAACAAGTAAACTAATTTGTGTACCTGAAATTCCCTGAGTTTTCACGATAGTGGGTTTAGTTCCATATGTAATAGTATATGTAATTGAACCTGAATTATCTGTTGCATTTAGATATAATGGAATTGAAGTTGACAATGGAGTGCCACTTGTAGCTGTAAAAGCTGTAGGGATTTCTGTGTCTGGAGCTGTGAAAGTTATTTCAGGGCCATAATTTGTTCCCGCAGTATTAGTTGCATAGGCTCTCACATAATATTTAACGCCGGGAGTAAGACCAGTTATATTGCTTGTAAAAGTTCCAATGCCTGTTCCATCAGTGGTTTTAGTGGATAAATCTACTGTGGGTTTAGTTTCCGTACTCCAACAAATACCACGAGCTGTAACGGACGATGTGCCTGCAACTGTAATTGTTCCACCACTTATTGCCGAGGTCGAAGTCAGGGAAGTTGCCGGAGAGGTCACAGTAAGAGTTGGAGCACCGGGAATGATGCCACAATTGCTTCCTACAGTGTAAGTAAGTAATTGTGTTACACTCATACCGCCGGCATAAGCAAATTTACAGGCCACTTTAAAAGTTGCTCCAAATACTTGTCCTGTAAATGTTTTAGAATATTTATTTCCTGAAGCAGTCATTCCAATTTCTGCAAAAGATGGATTATATGTTTGCGCATATGCAACAGGACTGGTAAATGCATCTAATAATTCACATATGAATGTAACATCCCCATTATTATTTGTTGTAAAGGAATAATTATATCCGAGCTTAAATGAACCCGTAGATGCTGCTGTACTGGTTCCTTTACATTCGGTATTTTCAGCATAAATAGAATTCGTCCAAATAGCTAATATTGCAATTATAAGCATTGATTTGATGTTTTTTTTCATAGTCATGTTAAATTTATAATTGATTCGTTTAATTGTTTCCCCAGCACTTATTCTTTGATGAATTTTACAAATTCAACTTGATTTTTAAAGCTGACTTTCAATATATAAAGTCCATTTTTTAATTGAGAACTATCAAATTCGGAAATATCTTCAAATGTGTCCCAAGCATCTACCTTTCTTCCGAGCGTATTATAGATCGATATGTTTTTTAATCCTTTTATTCGACTTAAATCTACCTTAGCACTTCCTTTTACAGGATTTGGGGTTACTGCAATTGGAGTGGAGTCTATCAATTCCCGATACAGACTTATACTACCCTGATTAGTATAAGATTTTTTATCTCTTCCCGTCGCATCATATTTATAGTAATATATACCCACAGGAGCCTGTTCGCCAGTTGGCATTAATCCATCCCAACGCCCATTTATACTATCGATTCTGAATATAAGTCGTCCATTTCGGTCATTAATATTCATGTTAATTTCATCAATACCTTCTGTTATAGGTCCGAACGTATCGTTAAATCCGTCACCATTAGGAGTAAAAGCATTCGGAATATTAATAGCTGTTTTACAATCTTCAACAAGTAAAACAAGATTGTCGTTCTGCTCAAACGAACACCCCTTACTATCATTAACGCTAATTAGTTTGTAAGTGAAATTCCCTGAAGTATTTGTTAGGGCTTTAACTGACACAGTATCTCCTGAAGTTGTAGTTATAGATTTAGTCGTTCCATCATTTACCTGATATGTAAATGTATAAGGTGCTATGCCTCCTTCTCCTTTAAAAACAATATTAGGAGCAATAGAATCTTTACAAATAAAGGTCTCTCCTGAAATTCTAGCAACAAGGACTGGATTAACTGTCAAATTCAAAATGGCCAAACTGTCACAACCTACTCTATTAGTTAAATGTGCCTCATATCTTCCAGATGATTTGTATTGAGTTCCATAAAAAACAATAGAATCACCATTACAAATGGATTTGTTTAATTCAGGTGCAGCTGAAGGTGAACCGACCTTTAGTATTAAAGTAACCACACTATCACAACCTTCAACATTAACTAATGTGTCCTTATATGTTCCGGCAGTATTATAAGTTTTACCATTAAACACATAATTACTGCCCGAACAGAGACCAGCTGAAATAGTGGAACTGCTCGTATTTTTCACTTTTACAGTAACCGTACTTTGAACCACAGGAGAAAATACTATATCATCAATTGCAAAGTCATTGCCGTCGTTTGCAAGTTGAGTGTTTCTAAACTCCAAATTAACTATTTCGGTTGCTGTTGCTGTCCAAAAGGCATACTTTTGATACCAATTATCATTATATGCACCGGATAGATTTCCAATTTTCACTCCTTTCACATAGATATCCATATTATATGGATTAGTAAAATTTGCATTAATGTTTGCAAACCAAGCCCCAACATAATATATAGTTCCAGCTGTTACCTTAACTGGATTGGTATAAACAATAGTAGGATTTGAACCACCATTAGCAATAAACATATTGCCGTGGCCGGTAGTATGATCACCAATTGAACGATACCAATTCGTTCTCCAACCCACATCAGGATTATTTGGACTATATTTTGTGCTATCAAAAAGATCTTGCGGATTATCCTGAATAGTAAAAAAACCTCTTGCATAATCATGTGTAAAATTTCTTGGAATAGGAATGTATTGATATCCGGACAAACTTGAAGGATCAGGATTAGTTGGAGGTGGATCAAAGTTTCCGTTTGGTATAAGATTTAACGCACTCACTTGTTTTACTGTATATATGGTGGTGGCAAGTGGTGTCACATTGGGAGTTAAATCTGTAATCCAAATACCCTTATCATCCTTGCGAGTTAAAATCTTACCTGCCTGATCTTTCCATTCAACGATAGTACCAGCAGTTGTTGGTGGAACTAAATCAATAGAATTCCCTTTACAAGTTGTAATAGTGGTTTGAGCGTGAATATTAAAGAATATACACGAATAAAATGAGAATAATAAGTACAATGCTATTCTTGTATTTTTACTAAGAAAGCATATACTTTTCATTTTACAGTCTTGAATTTTTTTGTTTTTCATTGTTTTTGATATTTAAATCTTTAAAAGACTAAGTGATTTAAATCACAGTTTTTTGTTGATATATTTTATATCTCGTTTTATTTCTGATAATTGTAAAAATATTTGGGTGTACCAAGTGCCGAGAACATTATTTAAATTAAAAAAATCGCGAAACAGGGAAGATTATTTACGATCTATTTTAGTTCTAAATCTATTTCTTTTTCAGCCACAATTCGACGCATATTCAAGAGTGCATAACGCATTCGTCCTAAAGCCGTATTGACACTTACATTATCTTTTTCCGCTATTTCATTAAAATTTAGTCCCTCGAAAAAGCGCATACGAACTACTGATCGCTGGGGTATGGGCAGAAAATCAACTAATTTTACCGCATCCAACAGCACCTGTTCATTGAACATTATATCCTCAATACATTTTTCAGAGGAAACATGATAGTTTAATAGATCAAATTCAGTACTACTTGCTGAGATTGTATTTATTTTCTTTTTATCCCAAAAATAATCAACAATTAAATTATGAGCTATACGTTTAAGCCATGGAAGAAACTTTCCAGATTCTTCGTATCTTTCTTGCTGAATAGTCTGAATAGCCTTTACAAGTGTGTCTTGAAAGAAATCTTCAGTAAGTTCTCTGTTATGAGTAAATGAAAAAATATAATTGTAAATTTCTAATTTGTATCGAAATAATAATATTTCAAAGGCTTTACTATTTCCGTTCTTATATAATTTAATTAGTTTTTCATCGGTTAATTGAGATATTTCCATAAAGTGTTATAAATATTTGAATGAATTTGAGTTTAAAATTGAGTTAAAGAATAAGTTTGGTAGAAAACAGTTGAATCTATAGAACATGCTCTTAATAAGTAAATATTTTTTTATAGATTTTATTTTGTTAATACCAACAATTATGACAAACAGGTTTTCTCATCAAATTGTATGTAATCATAATTTCATTGGTTCCGAAAGAACCTAAACTGATGCTCCCAAAATGATAATCGTAGCTATATGAAACATGTAATGATTCACTGAGATTAAATCCCAAAATCATCCCTAATTCACTTTTAGTTCGATAAAATAATCCAATATCAAATAAATCTGGCTTGTCAGTAAGGCCGTTATTTTGTTTGAATTTAAAATAACTTGTTAGGTTAAATTCCATTTGATATATATTGGCATATTGAATTCCACAAATTCCACTACCAATATTAACAATTCCATTCATGTTTTGGTAATACCTAGCATAAATGTAATTTGTGTTTGTTTGGAGTGCATTCATTGACGGAAAAAGTGACAGTAAATTTTGACTAACTACTCCAATTCGTAAGGATTTATTCGTTATTTCGGCACCAATATCAGCATTAAAACCTTTTTTGGGTTGCAATCCATTATAGGCTGTTTGATCAGTTCCATCCATAATATTTATACTGGCAAGGTCGTAAGTAAGTGATTGGTAGTTACCAGCCAAACCAAGATGTAATTGCCAATCATACTTAAACATTATAGCATATCCATATGAAAGATTGACATTACTGATGGATGTATAACCAACTTTATCTTGAATCAGGGATAGCCCAAGTTGAGTATGGGAACTCTCAAGATATGTTGTTCCAGAGGCGAAGAAAGTCGTTGGAGCACCCTTTATACCAAGCCATTGTTTACGTGCAGCCATGCTAAATACTGCATCATATTTGTCGTAAATGGATGCAGGATTTATAAAATGCATGTCTCCCCAATAGTTATTCAAACGAATATTTGATTGTGCAACTAGTATTAAAGAAAGAGCAATGTATAAAAGTAAAATGAATGTTTTTTTCATGGTAATAATTAGCACTATCGCACAACTGTTATATATCCTTCTTTGGTTTTTGAATCTATATATATTACAAAGAAATATGTATCTTGCTTAACAGGAACTCCATCATGAGTTCCATCCCATCCATTATTTCCTTCGAACAGAAGAATACCATTTCGGTTATATATTTTTACATGCCGACCTTCCATAAATATATCGTTTTTTCCATCTTGATTTGGGGTTATAGTATTTGGAAAATCAACTATCTTTATTGTTGTAACCATAACACTGTCACATCCATTTATGGATTTCATTAAATCGGTATATTCCCCAGCCTGATTGTAAACGTTCCCATTAATCGAATATGAATCACCCTGAAATAAATCTACAGTCTGAGATGCTTCTATACCCTTTGTTATTGTAAGTGATATTGTGATGATGCTGTCGGCTCCAACTGTATTTGGTATTATAGCTGTTTTTATACCTGAAGTGGTATAAACATTTCCATCGGGTGCTGTGTATGTATAACACGCTGTTTCTGTTATTGACGAAGTTGTATTGACTTTCAGATTAATTGTTATAATGCTGTCGCAGCCAATTGCATTATGAATTATAGCTGTTTTTACACCAGAAGCAGTGTAAACTTGCCCATCAGATGCAGAATAAGAATTAAGAGCCGTAATATTGATAGTATCTCTTGGGCTTTTATTGATAGTCAGGTTCACAGTTATTGTGCTATCGCAACCAACTGCATTTGGAATTTTTTTTGTCAAAATCTGCGAAGTAGTGTAAATAATACCATTTGTATCCGTATAAGAATCACAGGCAGCAATATTTAGTGTAGCTGAGGTGCTGTGCTTAATGATTAAATTTATCAGATAAATGCTGTCGTTACCTGCAATATTTTTTCCAGTAATAGTTTTCAAGCCAGAAGTTGTATAATTAGTTCCAAATGCAGTATAAGAATCACAAGCGGTGACTGGAGTAGTTGCTGAAATTATTACATCAATCTTGGCTAAAGAACTTTCGCAACTACCGTTACTTTGACTGACATAATAACTTGTTGTTCCAGGGGTATCAGTTGTTGGAGTAGGTGCAGTTGAACTACCAATGCTTCCAAGAGAATTATACCAAATAAGATTTTTATTGGATGATAAAGGTTTTGCAATATCACCCTGATTATACTTCACGGGAGAGTTCAAAAGTGGAGTTGGAGGAATTTTAGCAATTATAATACTACTTTTATTATTTTCCTTATCTACCTCACCTGTTATGGTATTAACATACGCTGTGTTAGTCCATGTCAATCCACCGGTTGGAGGTTTAAGGGTTATAATAATTGGTTCGGATGACATTCCTGCACCTAAAACTCCACTTTTGCTAAACTTTAGAATATTACCGGTTTGTGTAAGACTCCATGTAGTACCACTTGCATTTTTCAAGAGCTTAAAACCTGTTGGTATGGTATCTGTAACAATAATAGGTGAAGGACTATTAATGGGGAAAATAGATATATTAGAAACTATTATTGTATAAATATTTCCGTTTATCGGATCTGCACAAGGCTTATCTACTGTTTTTTGTATCTGTAAATCCGGAGTTGTTATTGCAATGTTTGATACAGCCGAAGAAACATTATCTGTTGAGTCTTTATCCATAATCCCTGTTTGGGAAGGATCTATATAAGCAGTATTTAGTAAAGTAGATCCTTCTAATGTTTTATCACTTTTAATTGTTCCAACTATTGTGAAGGAAGAGGAGGTTTGTGGCTGCATTGTTAAAGTAGTGCTAAATGGATTTGTAAATCCTGTAGTTACAGGCGCACCGTTTGTATAACCCACAGCAGTATTTCCTGTATTTCCGTTATTGTTGAATGTAATGCTATTTAAGGTAAAATTATTTGAAGTAAGAATACCATTCAGTTTAAGTGAATCTGTAAATAATAAATTATTTGCTATTGCAGCTGTAGAGTTAAGTACATTAACGGTATAAGTTACTTTTTCTCCAACTTTAGGCGAACTTTTATCAACATTTTTTAAAACGCTGAATCCGATAGGAGTGGTTACTACTAAATTTCTTATTTCATGATAGTTAACACTGCCACCCGTAGATGCTCCAAATCCCAATCTTAAGTTAGCCGGTGGAACAACATTCGTGTTATAATTTAATAAAGTAACATCATTTCCATTCGGTGAAGTTCTCCATCTTACTGTTATTGAATATTTTGGATTTGTTAAAGTGCCAATAGGAATAATATTTATTTTTACTCTTCTGTAGAACAATGCAGAAGAAGGTCGGGTAGCAGTCAAATTCGGGTAACCAACAGAATTTACATTTGATGTAATATTGGATTGAAGTTGAATGCCTGTTAAATATGGATTTGATGTCGCAACATCAAATGTTGTGGGTCCTCTTAAAGCAACAGCATTACATTGAACTCCCGGACCTCCTACTCTACCTTGAGTTGGATTTGAAAAATTCCCATATTCATCAAACCCAATACCAATATAGCCTCCGGCCAGACCTTCTGCGTTACCAGTATTAGGTGCATAACCCAAAGATCCACCAAATCCACCAATACGAAAAGGAACAAGAGCATCAAAAAGAAACATTGCAAAACCGTCGCCACCTGGTTGACCAACAAGTTGATCTACATCTCTCCATGTTTTGTACTCAAAGTCAATTAAAACTCCTAATGTTGACGGTAAATCTTTATTAATATAAACAAAGCCTGCTTGATCTCTTTGGGCACTTGTAAGTCTTAACCAACCACTCCCTATGGGATCAGTCCCATTTTGAGCTGTAAATGAAGCCCCACCTCCTCTTATTATGTTTGGATCAATAACATCAGTCATGAACGTCTCATTCACATTTATTTGAGAATACAAACTATCAACAAAAACAAATGTGCATAGTAAAACAACAGATGAAACGATTAAACGAAAATGTATATGCATGATAATTTTTAAATTTAATGGCAATTCTAACAATTATTTTTCAAAAACAGAAATAAATTTTGTTATAAATACCTTGTATTAAATGTAGATCTTACATTTTGATTAATTTTCATATTATATCCTACAAATAGTTCAACGCTGCCTTTTGAAGATCCGGATAGGCTTCCTGCGGTAATATCATAAGAAGCTCCAATCAGGAAACCATTTAAGTTTACACCGGCCATTAAAGCTACAGCATCCTGATATCTGTACGAAATTCCACCCCAAAGGAAGTTATTATATTCCACTCTTGCGTTAATATCTACTTGTGCATTTATGAAATTTGATTTAACCAATACTGAAGGTATTAGATAAAGTGGTTCCCGTGAATCCATAAGTGTAATCTGGTAACTTGAAGACAAATAGAGATTTCTTTTTTGAGTGTAATTCACATTTCCAATTTTAATGGTTGATTCCATAAGGTTTGTTCCTGAAATTCCAATATCAAAAGTAGTTCCGTATTGATAATAGATTCCCAAATCAACGTTTGGTGCCATAGCACTTTCAGACTGATTAACTTTTAATAAAGGGTCACCGGGTTGTTCTACAATTAATTGGTTAAAGTCAATCGTTTTGTTTAATAATGATATCCCAAGACCTATTCCCATTCTCCCTTTCTCATTGTTCATAAGAAATTTGTAGGCATAGTTTAATTTTACCCCTATGTTTTTTTCAAATCCTAACTTATCGTACACTACATTTAATCCTACTCCACTATTTATGGAATACAACGGAGCATGCATACCAAAAACAACAGATAACGGTGTAATATTATTGTTTGCAGCATCAGTGAATCCCAACCATTGTTGTCGTCCAAAGATATTTGTAGATAAAGCATCCTTTGATCCGGCATAAGCAGGATTGTATATTAGTCCATCTAAGAAGTATTGTGTCAACTGTGTTTGACTAAAGACCGGGGATACAATTAATATACTAATGGCGATTATAAATATTTTTCTCATGTTTATTTAAAGTTTTTGCTAAGGACAGAAAATTCTGTTCTGCGATTAAGTAAGTATGCTGCTTCTCTCTTTTTTAAATCTTTAATTGATAAAATGTATTCTTCGGTCAAAATAGTTCCACCAGAGAATGTATAACCATCTTTTGTGAGGGATGTTGTCAACGTGCGTGGTATTCGTTTACCATAGCCTTTTGGTACTAATCTTTCTCTCTGAATTCCTTCTTCAGTGATAAAGTTTACAACAGTTTCTGCTCTTTTCTGAGAAAGATCATCATTATATACATCAGACGCTCTTGAGTCTGTATGCGAGGACAGTTCAATTACAAGTTTAGGATTGTTTTTCAAAATGTCAACTAAAACCATCAATGAATCCTGATATTGAGGTTGCAAATCCCATTTACCGACTTCAAAATAAATATCAGGGAGAATTATAGGTTTGTCAGGAATTTTTGATAAAAATAGATTTACTTGATAAGTTGTATCATTTTGTGGGCTTCCAATAAGCACTTGTTCTGTTTTTGTAAAATAATCGTCTTTTGAAAACAGCAGTGTATACAAAGATTGTGGCTTCACTTTTGCACCTGCAATTAAGAAGCTTCCACTTGCATCAGTTGTTAAATTTAATGTGTCTTTTGATCCGTCTGTATAGCGAAAAGAAAGATTTGTCATTGGTTGTTTTGAGAGTTCTTCAGTGACCAGCCCGTGAATTGAAATCTTAGTATCGATGCGTTCGAATGAATAAATATCATCGCCACCTTTACCACCAGCACGACGTGAATTGAAAAATCCTTTTTGGTTGTTTGGCTCAAAATTCATTGCAAAATCATCATCCGGCGAATTAATAGGGCGAGGAAGATGTTCTAAGTTAGAGAACTCTCCGTCTTTAGTTATATGAATGCAATAAATATCCAATCCACCAAAACCAACCATTCCATTTGATGCAAAGTACAATGTAGAGTCATTCTGTAGCGATGGAAATAATTCATCGCCTGCAGTATTTACTTTAGGTCCAAGATTTACGGGATTGCCGAATGGTTCATCTTCAGAAGCTCTGCTTACTTTCCATAAATCTTTGCCGCCAAATCCTCCGGGGCAATTAGAGGAAAAAATCATTTCTAAACTATTAGAACTGATTGCAGGATGTCCGACATTACCGGATTCATCTGAATAAGCAACAACCGGCTTAGTCCATTCTTTACCTGATTTTTCGGATTGAAGTATCTGGCAGTACATTTTATCCTTACTCGTTTTATCGCACCGGCTAAAATAGAGAGTTTTATAATTACTGTCAAAAACAGCTGCACCTTCATTGGCTGCAGTATTTACTCTGTTTTTATCATCCAAAAGAGTAATATTACCCCAACTACCGTTTTTGGTTTTGGAAGCAATAAAAAGATCCGAAAAATAGCCGTTTGTCCAATTATCACTTTCTTTGCCAACCGTACCCTTTCGATTAGATGAAAAGATGATAGTTGATAATTTGCTATCACCATAGATGGCTGAAAAGTCATCAAATGGTGAATTCAATTCTTTCATATTTTTAATAACCCATTTTCGATTACTTGATTTATCGCTGATACCAAGGTCACAAGTTGCTTTACCGGATATTGCAAGTTTATTTTCGGGATCTTTCTTGAGATATTGAACAAATAGAGGAAGTGCTTCGGGGTAGCTTCCCAACATATTCAGCACAGTAGCATAATATAATAACACTTCAGGTTTTTCTTCCGAATACTTATTCCTTACAAGTCTTTGGTAAAAAGGCTTTGCTTTTTTTGGATTATTAACTAGTCTGTAACAATCGGCAATTTTATATGTAATTTCATTGCGTGTTTTTTTGTCTAAATCCGATTTTTCTAACGCCTTGGAATAATACTCAATAGCAGGTATAAATTGTTTTTTCTCATAGGACTTATTGCCCATTGTTATGGAGCTTAATTGCCCATAGCTACTTAAAAAGCAGAAAGAAGCAACCACGATTAGAATTGTTTTAATGCAGGATAATTTCATGATTCTTATTCTTTTATAAATTTTATAAATTGTACTTGTTGATTGCCAGAAATTTTTAAAATGTATAATCCCTGGTCATAATTAGAAAGATCTAGTCTCAGAATGGCATCCGAAGTATTCCATGTTCTTATCAGTCTTCCGGAAGCATTGCATATGGAAATGATTTTAGAACCAGTCATTACATTGCTTAAATCTACTAATGCATTCTGTTTTACAGGATTTGGAATTACCTGAATAGGAGTTGGGTCAACTAAATTGCGGTACAAACTAATACTTCCCTGACGGGTATACGCATTTTTGTTTACACCAATTGCATTCAGTTTATAAAAGTAAACGCCAGTAGAGGCTTGTTCCCCCGAAGGCATTAAACCATCCCATTTCCCATCACGTTTATCAATTAAATGAACTAACCGACCATTACGGTCGTTAATGCTCATATCAAGTGTTTCAATTCCCTCAACAATTGGACCAAAAGTATCATTATATCCATCCGCATTTGGAGTAAAGGCATTTGGAATGATTATGCTGACAAAGCATTCAATAACATTGAAAGTTACTGCGTTTTTTTGAGGATTTAAACAGCTCCGGGTGTCCAACACGCCAACTAAGTTAAACGTAAATGCTCCGGCAGTGTTTGTCGGTACAACAACACTAATTGTATCATCTTTAGTAGTAGTAATTGTTTGATTGCTTCCTCCGTTAATATTGTAAGTAAAAGTATAGGGAGAAACACCTCCCTTTCCGGTGAAATGAATGCTGTAAATAGAATCTTTACAAATGGAGGTAATTCCATCAATTGTTGCAGTCAACGGTTGATAAATTGTAATCACTGCACTGCCAGTTTGCACTGCTGAGCAGCTTTTGGAATCCATCACACTTACTAAATTATACGTAAATACTCCCGATGTTTTTGTAGAAGCTACTACTGTGGCAGTATCACCTTTGTTTGAAACAATCGTTTGGTTAGTGCCACCGTTGATATTATAGGTAAATGTATAAGGTGCAGTTCCATCTTTTCCGATAAAAGTAACTATCGCAACAGAGTCTTTGCAAACACTTGTTGAACCTGAAATTGTAGCTGTTGAGGGTTTACTAACATTCACCACGACTGGAACAAGCGGACTTTCGCAAAACCCATTGCTTCCACTCACGTAATATGTTGTGTTTCCGGGAGTTGTCGTATCTGGAACTGGTGCAGTTTCACTTCCTGTTCCCGTCTGGGTTGTATACCATTTAAGATTTGTACCAGTAGCTGTTAATGCTGCGGCTGTTTCTCCTTTACAGTATGCTATGGGAGAAACTACAGTAGGTGTAGCGGCTTGTGTGAAAAGCGTATCACTGCTGTTGTTATTGAATGTATTTGCTTCGATTCCAGCATAAGTGACTGTTGCACTGTTTCCCCAACTTATCCCGTTTGATGGTGGTTTTACATTTATCGTAATAGGAGGATATGATGAAGTTGAAGCTAAAGCATCGTTTCTGGTAAAGGTATAAATATTGCCAACATGCGATGCACCCCAACCAGTATTTGTTGTATTCACCACGGTAAAACCAGTTGGTACGGTATCCTTAACTGTAACAAGATTATTTGCCAAACTACTGGTACTTCCTATATTTGTGACAAGTAAAGTAAGGGCGTTTCCGTTTGCGGGATCAGCACAATTTTTGTCAAAATTAGTCTTAATAATGAAATCTATATTTGGTATTATGGTTGAAGCTGTTGATGTATTATTAGTTGAATCTAAATCTACAATACCTGTTTGAGACACATCAATTGTAGCTGTATTTTTAATAATGCCACCTATAGGCATAGCTTTTATTGTACCAATCACAGTGAATGTCGACACAGTATTAGCATCCATGCTCAAAGAATTAATTTTAAATGGATTTGTAAATCCGGTAGTTACAGGAACTCCGGTTGTGAATCCGGTAACAGTATTTCCAATATTATTGTTATTATTGAAAGTAATACTGTTTATTTCAACTATGCCCGGTTTAAGACTGCTGCCATCATACACTTTAAGAATACTACCATCGTATGCCTTCAGAGTATCTGATAATAATAAATCAGTTATAGCAGAAGTAGTCGAATTATATACATCAATTTTGTACGTAAGTTGGTCTCCAACTTTTGCATTTAATTTGTCAACACTTTTATCAATACGAACCCCTCCGGGAGTAGTGATTACCAAATTACGTATTTCATGATAGTTTGTGCTTCCCCCTGTTGAAGCTGCAAAACCTAACTTAAGATTGGCTGGAATCGGATCAACCGTGTCATAAGTTAAAAGAGTAACATCCTTACCTGTTGGCGTTGTTCTCCACATGACAGTAACGGTATATTTAGGATTGGTTGGTGTACCTATTGGTACAATCGAAATTTTAACTCTTCTGTAAAATTCACTATCTGCTGGTCTGATGTAAGCAGGTGAACCATATCCAATGGGGCTAGTACTTATGTTGAGTGTTGCTCCTTTTAAATATTTGTTTGTGGTTGTGGCACTGGCAGTGGTTGGACCTCTAAGAACAATCGAATTTGGTGATAAACCCGGACCCAAAACCCGACCTTGTGTCGGATTTGAAAAATTACCATACTCATCAAACCCAATTCCTAAATACCCTCCTGCTAATCCTAAAACATTTCCATCAGGCGCATATCCTAAAGAACCACCATAGCCCCCTAAAGAAAACGTAGCAGTTGAATTAAAAAGGAATACGGAAAAGCCATCTCCACCACCTTCACCAATAATATCTCTCCATGTCTTGTATTCAAAGTCAATTAATATACCTAATGTAGATGGGAAAGACGTACTAATATAGGCGTACCCTTTCTGAAATCCTGCAGAATTAGTTAGCCTAAGCCATCCTTCATTTGCAGGATCTGAACTTCCGGAAGTTAAAAATGCCGTAGGAGCACCACCCAGCACAATATTGTTGCCAACTACATTACCATGAAAGTTCTCATTGATTGTAAATTGAGCTTGTGCTTTATTAATAAGTATTAAATCACTTATTAATAAAGTAATAATAATAGCAAAAAAACGCAAAAGGGGATATCTCATCAATTCTTAATTATATTAACTGTTGTTTTTTTATCTTATTTTTTTAAAGGTCAGAAAGCACTTTGAGATCAAATATTCTATTAATATGCTGATTAGTTATTTTTTTATCACTTTCCCATTGATTATTCCTTTTGCATTTTCAGCTTTCAGAAAGTAAATTCCCGTTTTAAAGTTACTCATATCCAATAGGTAACCGGCATCAATATACTGATCATACACTTTATTTCCAATTATATCATACATCTCTAGTCGATTATTATTTTCGAGCAATTTAATATGTAATATGTCATTCACCGGATTTGGGTAATAAATAGGGGAAAGATTTTCAGTTAAAGGGTTTTGAATCTCCGTTGTTATATTTTGCTGAAAATAAGAACGAAAAAGTAGCTCTCTATCCGTTTTAGTGACAGGAAGAACTGAATCGTACCAGCCGGTTGAATGTTCTACGCTCCAACCATCCCATGTTCTGAAAGTATTATAGGCATAATCCCAATTATATTCTTCAAAAATTTCAATACAATCGCGAAGATAATTATACGCGCTGTTGTTGGGAGCCCATCGAATGCAGCCAAACTCACCAATGTAAATGGGGACACGATACTTATCCTGATAAGCCTTAATGGGCGCAAGTATCTCTTTTAATTTGGCTTTGTCGTAATACACATTATCAATCGTACCGGGATAGGTGTAAGCCGGAGCCTGTGCTGAAAATTGTTGGTGTGTCAAATTCTGAGGCTGATACATGTGTACACTATAAATAATATTAGGTATGGAGGCATCAATAGGTTTAATATCATCCATGTTTATGCTGTAATTTAAACTTTCAATAATAATTCCTTTTTCGACATCAATTGCCCGGATCATTTTTACAAGTGAATCGGCTAATTGAGGCCACATTAATATCGAATTATCTAAAGGATAGGTATAACTATACGGATACGGACTAACAATAGGCTCATTGGCAAGATCATAAGCCCAAACAGCACTCGAATTTTTATACCGTGTGGCGATTAATTTCCATGCATTCACAAGTCTGGTTTGAGCTGCCTTACTTTTGATCAAGCCATCCGACAACCCTGCCATACCCACATTCATGCGAAGTCCATTTGCATTACACCATTTAACTAATGTATCCATTCTAACTAATTCGGTTTGCAATATAGCATCATAATCAGCTAATTGCAATCCGCCGGGGTAATATTTCTCACCACCAATCATAACGCGAATAGAATTCGCTTTCCAATCATAACGAAGTTCATCCAGACTGCTTTTGGTAATAATATTCTGGGCAGTATTGCTGCTGTAAACCAAATTCATACCTCTATACATTCCAGTGTGAGTTTTATTTATCGGGATACTGGGATCGCGTGCGGGCGGCATCGGCTCAGCAATTACCTGAATATGAATGTTATCAATCCAAAATTTTCCGGTTGCATTATAAATACCGATATTTAAACTCATACTTACAATATCATCATCTATCTTGAATGTTCTTCCTACATATTTCCAGTCAAAAGTACCTGTTTCTATAGGGATTCTGTAATACCTATTCGATCCGGAAGTTGTTGTTTCCACCAATTGGATAACCATACCGGGGTTTCCACCTCCGGTTAAATTTTCCCCCTTCATGCTTGCCGACAATGCAACGGTTCTTCCTACTAAGTTCGTTAAAGAAATAGCAGCCGATGATGTAAGATCGGTATTAGAGGTTGTGCTATTAAAAAGCAACCCATTTCCTGTAAAACCTGTTGTAATAGAATATTTTGTGGATGGCAACCAAAGCGCATTGATAGTACTTGTAGAGCTTTCGAAATCTTCATGAAAAACAACACGGTTTACCTGGCTATAAGCCGGAAAACAAAGCAACAGATTATAAATAATAATCAGGAACTTAACTAAATTAGATAGTTTATTCATTTATTAATATGGTAAATCTGTTGTTCGGTTAAAATAATGTTTATGAAAACAGGTTGATTCTATTCGGGTTATGCGTCAAACCGTTCTTTACAGTTTGATGCATTAACCTTAATATAAAACAACGATAAATAATTATCCTATGTTTTCTTTTAATGGATTCGTATTGAAATACTCCGGTGCTACTGAATTAGCCGAACCGTATGGATCATTCGGATCGCCCGATACCAATACCAGAGAAATTTCGTTGTCAAGTTTTACACGCTCTATTTGTGGCGTGCAGTATGTTGTTTTTTCGTTTATAATGCTCATAATATTGAAAATAGTTAATTATTGATTATTTGTCGGTGAAATATCCGTCTGACCGCTCCAAGCGGTCAGACGGATTGCACTTATTTTTTATTAATAATCTTTTTGGTCCAATTTTTCGTTTCTGTTCCAATTTGAACCATGTACAAGCCTGCAACAGTGAGTGGAATTTCAAATGAACTCTTAGTCCCAGTTTCAGTGATAACCAAACGTCCAATAACATCAAATATTCGCACTTTTGTTTTAGCACTCACATTATTAATTATTAATTTTGAATTGCTAATCATTAATGTTGGTTCGTCTGCTCCACTTTCAACGAGATTATTATCAGTCGAAACTCGTCGTGCTGTAATCACAAAACGGCTGTTATCGGTTCCGGCAGCTGTATTGAAGGTATAATCGGATGTCAACAAATCGGTAACAATTGCAGGACTTGTGCTATTATCAGTCAACAACAATTTGGATAAACTTGGTGCTTGCAACGCGTTTACATTTATGGTGGTTAAACCCGCTGTTTTGGTATAGAAACCTATCGGTAAATTCACAACCGTACTCATTGGCAATGCATTAAAAGCATAATTAATGCCATTTAATAATGTGTAAATCTGTGGTTTATCTGTACCTGTTCCTATCCATTTTTCCATGTCCTCACCAATTTGGTAATCGGTAGTTTGATCATTATCCATAATAAGATAAGTATCATCATATCCTGTGGTTGTTGTAACATTCACCTGAACATTTTCCGACAAACTATTGGCTACAGAAGGAGCCCCCTGACGACCTGATAATTCGAATGAAATAGTACCATCAGAAGCTGCTTGTACAAAGTAAGCCGCAAAAGGATTTACAGCAGTAGGAAGAGACGATGTTCCTTTTGCTTTTATAGTGTATGTTTTACCATTAGCATCGGGCATAATCATATAATTAGGTGCTGAGCTGTTTAATTGAGCATTGTAGATGCTTAAATAAGGTTGCCCTACCAGATTCCAACCTAAATGACTAGATCCAGCTAGACCTGAGCTATAGGAAAGAACCGGAACCGTACTTGCTCCCTCAGCTGCAAGAATAGAGGGATTCAATGGAAACAATATTTCAGTTTCAGGAGTGCCGGTTTTTAAGCCAAAAATATAGCCTTTTTTAGCAGTCAAAGTGCCTTCTGTAACCGAAATCCAATTCGATCCACCTGAAACTCCAACTTTTGAACGTTTATCTCCATCGTAGTATTTTATAAACCAATCAGTTCCAAGAACTCCGAGCGATCCTCCATTAGATTTAGTGATACCTGCTACATTCACATCGCAAGGGAAGGCCATAAAATACCATTTTGTATCGTCAATTGTTTTAAATAAACGAACATTTGTGGCCATTATACCGGCATCCAATTTGGAACTGAATGAACTTTCATCTTTCACTGCTTTAAAGGTGAGTGTTCCCACTACCAAAGGATTGCCTGATGTTAAGTTTAATTTTCCGCCCGATTCTACGGTTATGCTGTTTACTGTTTTTGAGACATTCCCAGTCAGTGTTACGCCATTTGTGACCTTCAGATCGCTTACTCCGGTTAATGTTAACCCCGAAATCGTAGAATTTGTACTAACTACAATGATATTGTTTGTAGCATGTGGCGTTACTTGACTTGATGCATTACTGTCAGAACCTGTTCCAATGCCATTAGTTGCTTTAACCGTAAAAGTATAAGCTGTTCCGTTGGTTAATCCTGTAATAACTATCGGACTTGCAGTGCCGGTAGCCGTTAAACCACCAGGACTCGATGTTACCGTATATCCGGTAATAGCACTACCACCATTGCTTGCAGGTGCAGTAAATGCAACTGAGGCCTGCGTGTTTCCTGCAGTAGCTGTGCCGATGGTGGGTTTGCCGGGGACTGTTAAACAACTATTGCCTACCGTATATAAGAATTTTTTTGTAACACTTTGTCCACCAGCAAAAGCAAATTTACATGCCACGGTAAATGTTGCACCAATAGTCTGGTTTGTAAATGTTTGGGTGTATTTTTTTCCACTCACAAGAGTCATTCCCGTCTCCGCAAAATTTGGGTTGTAAGTCCATGCATAAGTAACAACGCCAGACCGGTCATCCAACAATTCAAAATCAACTTTAACACTTGCAGTTGTTCCAGAGCCTGTTGTTGAAAAAGTGTAATTATACCCTGTTAAGAAGTTTGCATCTTGGAGTTTCTCGGTAGAAAATCCCGAACATTCAGTATTTGTATTTTCTGTTGTAGTTGCAGTAACAATAATTGGATTATTAGCCGCTGCATTGTTACTTGCATCTTTGGCTGAGACTGAAAAAGTATAATCGGTTGAGGCAGTCAATCCGGTTACTAAATACAATGTTTGAGTTCCTGATGTTCCTGTTGTTGTTAAGTTAGTTGAACCATACGAAATAGTATAGGTAATAGTTCCCGTCGAGTTATCGGTGGCATTAAGTAATAATTGCACACTGTTAAATGTTACCGCACCTTTTGTAGCAGTAAATGATGTTGGAGCTTCAGTATCAGTGGTTGTAAAATTTATTTCCGCACCATAGCCGGTACCGCTGCTATTCGTAGCATACGATCGAACATAATATTTAACACCCGAGCTAAGGCCGGTTATATTACTTGTAAATGAACCGGTACCAGAGCCATCTGTTGTTTTGGTTGACAAAGCCACTGTAGGCGAAGTAGAAGTGCTCCAAACAACACCACGTGCTGTAACGCTACCTCCTCCTTGGGAAGTAACATTACCTCCACTTACAGCCGATGTTGTTGTAATGGAAGTAGCTGCAGTAGTGGTTGCAAGTGTCGGCGGATTTGCGATAGTTATAGACACATTGTCATAATAAATTGCTGCAGTACTGCTTAGACCGGCCATAAGGAAACCAAGCTGAACACTACCAGTAGCAGTAAATGTACAATTAATAGTTTCAGTAAAAGTTTGCATACTAGTTGTGAGGGCATAAGTCTTTCTGAATTGATCAGTCCAACCATTTGCTGAATTTTGAATCGCAACAGTCATGTTTCTGTTTGCTGCCGCACGAGCTTGGAAAGTAAAAGTGTAGCTATTACCAGTTGTAAATGTAATTCCTCCCTGCGTCAGTTGGGTGTCCCAAAGATTTCCGGCGGAGTTTGTACTACTAATGAAGGCTTCTCCAGAGACAACTGAAAAATTATTTCCAGTCCAACCTGTTGTTCCACTTGCAAAATCACCATTCGCGATTAGATTTTGCGCCTGCACCATTCCTGTTGAAGCGGCTAATAGAAGCAAAGCAAAAGCAAGAGTACGGAAATGAGAACTCGGTGTGATACCGAATGCTACAAAGGTTAAGCGTTTAAAGAAATTTCCCCAAGCTACTATTGAAGTTACGATGAGGTGTGATTTTTTCATTTTGTTTCTCATTGTATTTTAATTTAAAGTTTACATATTCGTAAAAAAGAAAAAACAAGAAAAAGAAATAGCTATAATTCGGTTATCAATAATTTAAGCTATTGTTTATACAAAGAATTAGACGGTTAATGTGTTGGCTTTTTGTTTTTATTTAATGATATTATAATTTTACTATTTTTTGAGTTATAAACCGACCATCAGCTAATTTAATTGTAACAATATAATTACCTGCTGAAATCCCACTCATGT
>Ga0302215_10000231_pt1 | contig 42620 bp, 75 predicted proteins | sample II_Fen_N3_1_FD_194580 | JGI IMG/M metagenome (GOLD analysis project Ga0302215, IMG submission 194580) | Peat permafrost microbial communities from Stordalen Mire near Abisko, Sweden - II_Fen_N3_1 | ecosystem: Environmental > Terrestrial > Soil > Wetlands > Permafrost | place: Sweden: Abisko... | reverse complement strand
TACAATAGTAATAATAATTTTGGTACTTATATAATACCGTCAGATAAAATTAATGACGGATTGACTAATTTAGAAAAAAGTTTTTATGCAACAATAAATTCTGAAAAATTCAATTTATAAAATGAAACATATCAAAACATATGAAAATATTAGTAATGATGAAATAAAAATAGGAGATTATGTATTAGCATATATTCAAGGATATAGTGGAATGGATGCTAAAGAATTTATGCATTTTATAAATAATAATATTGGAATAATTATAGAAATAGAAAATCCTGATAAAAAGTTTGATAATGTATCAATAGAATATAAAAATGTACCTGAAGATATACGTCATCCATGGTTTAGATATGATGAAATAAATGATAAAATATTCAAAAAAGTTAGATATGGAAGAATAGTAGCAAACTCTATAAATAAAGAAGATGTCGAAGGAATATTAATGACAAAAAAATTCAATATATGATATATATTAAAGAGGATGAAAATACTGATGATAATATGGTTGGATATCCAAATTTGATACCAGGACAAATGTATATGGAAGATGGTACAATTTGCTGTTACATAGGTAACAATAATATGTCAAAATATAATTTGGTATTTTTATTATTTCATTATGACAAAACAATAGATAATTATTTTTTCATTGAATGGGTAAATTGGTTAAAATTTACTCCTCTTAATATTGATATTAAAGACTATATTATTAAAAATAACGTAGTACTTAAAACAATTGAATCTATAAAAAAGCATGAATTTTCTGGTAAAGAAAATGGAAATAGTTTAAATTTGATAAAAAATATTTATAATTCATTATTAGATGATATAGACATATCTATGTTTATAAATATAAATAAATTTAATATATAAAATAAATAAATAAATATAAAATGTTAAAAAAATTCGAAAATTTCAATAAAATAACAGAAGATTTCAGACCTGGCATATCAGCACAAGCATTTTGGGAAAGCAAAGATGAATTGAGAAAAATAATAATTAACAATTTACTGCAAGACAAAACATTAACATTAGATAATTATATAAAATCAAATCAATCATATATCAACAGACTTAGTATAGATGATAGAAAAGAGTTTGATGAAGTAATTGACAACTTAAATTTACCAGTTTGGCAAAAACAAAGAAGATAAAAAATATGAAACACGTTAAAGTATATGAGTCTAAAGATGAAGAACAAATGAAAAAAGATCAAGAAAAAGTTGATTTACTAGGAGATTTGTTGAATGAAAATCCAAATAATGAAACACATGATTTTTATGTATTTCTTGCATCAGATGTTTTCAAAGAAACAAAAAGTGGGTTATTTAAAAAGGAGTTAAACATTGAAAATATGGTTAGAATAACACCTGACTATAACAGCGTAATGTCAATGGCTGGAATAGAAATGAGAGAAAGATTTCAACCAGACACAAAAATGTATCATATATGGTTACCAAAAGAAGAAAGAGAAGATATTGAAGGCAAAAGTTCAAGTACAATGGAACCTTGGTTAATCAAAATGATAGATAAGAATAAAAAAAGAGGAGGAGATGAGCATGGTAAAAAAGTTTATAATGATGCAATTCAAAGAAGAAAAGATTTATCAAAATTTAATATATGAAAATTAAAAAATTTAATGGGGTAAAAGATAAATATTTATATGTATCTCCATTTACTGAAGAAGGTATTTATTATATTTGTAATGAATGCTATAGTAATAAATTAAGAATGATAAAAAAAGGAGGATTTCAAACTCCAAGTTACGAGTGTGATAATTGTGGTTCGACTGTTTATGCCCCAATGAATCTAACTCCTAATAGATACAAAGAATATCTAATAGATAAAATAATTAGGAATAAAACAAAAAAATTCAACATATAATAATGGAAAAATACACTAAAATATATGAAGATATTAAAAAGGAAAAATGGGATAATTATTGTATAATTATAAGTTATTCTAATGTAGATGATGGTGAAGATCCAGATGTTTATCTTTGTGATAATGAAAATCAAGGATTTATATATCTTAAAAATTTAATTTATAATTCATATCATAATCAAATTGATATAGATTTTTACAAATCAATGCTAATTGAATATAGTAGTGCAGAAAATCTTAATGACTTATATGAAATTTATATGTCTAGAAATAGAGATATAAAAGTTATGCTAATTTATTGTGAATTAAATGAAAACATTGAACTTGAAAAATGGATAATAGATTTTGAAATAGTAAACACATCTAGTAAATTTAATTTATAATATGAAACACATAAAATATTTTGAGAATATATATGATATAAATAAAGATGAAAATAGACTTTTAACTTTAAGCTATCATGAAAATGAATTAACTTTACCTATATTTAAAAAATTTCTTGATGAACATAAAAACATTAATATTAATGTTCAAAATGCTGATCGTGGTTGGACTCCTTTATTAATTGCGGTTAATAATAATGGATTTGAATTTGCTAAAATGCTTCTTGATAGAGGAGCAGATCCAAATATTTTTTCTAATACACCAGAACTTGGAAAATTTCCATTTGATAATGACTCAGTAATGAAAAAAATGATAGATACTGCACATGAATTAGATCATCAATCTAATGATTTTATAAATGAGTATTGGAATTTTTTAGATACATTAATTCCATTTACAGATTTAGATAAACAGACAGAAATTTTCAAAAGAACTCCATTAATTATAGTTGCAGAAAATATAGGAATTAGAATAAATACTGAAGTTGGTTTAAAATTAATGAAAAATTTTCTGAAAGAAAAACCAAATTTGAGTATAAAAGATAATAAAGATTATGACTTTATAGATCATTTGATTAGAAAATCAAATTATGATATTATTGAAGAATTAAGTAATGAATTTAATAGTGTTGATTTATTATATAAATCTAAAAAATTTAATATATAAAAAATATTTAATAATACAAAAAAAGCATAAAGATAATTTACTTTATGCTTTTTTTATTTTTAATCAATAATAAATTATTATCTTTGTATTCAAATCACTGAATTTATGGAAAATATAAATATATCAGATAAAGAACAATACACATTTGAAAAATATCCAAAATTATCATCCAGTAAATTTACATATGAAAATAGTTGTAGAAACATAGGATGTCAATTTCCAGATTTTTATAAAATTGAAAGCGGAAATGATAGAAATTGGACTATACTTGGTTATACATTAAATCCACCTTTTGATAGTAATGTAAAAGAGCCTCTTGCTATAATGTATGAAAATACTAAAACATTTGATATTGTTTGGTATCATCACGATTTAGATATGTTTAAAGAAGTGAAAGTTAGTATATTAAAAAATAACATTAATAGATAATATGGAAAATGGATTTTATTTTTGTGTTCTAAAACAATATCCTGATGAACAATTTAAAGTTAAAGTAGAATGGAGAGGAGTTAATAGGACTAGAATAACTTTTCCAAACGGCACTCCAACTATAGATGAATGTGGATATTCTAAAATATACTTTACTGATGAATTTCTTAATGTATATGAATTATTAGATTATATTCGGCCAATTAATCATGAAGATTTATTAGATTAAAAAATAAAGATTAGTAATAAATTACTAATCTTTATAAATTTTTAATCAATTCTTTAAAATGTTTATCAAATATAACTTTAACTTTATCATAATTAGACTTAGAGCATACTATTGAATCATGAACAGTAAATAATACAATATTAGGATACGTTTCATATATTTCTTTTAATACCACATTAAATATGAAATTACTTTCCATTTTTTGTAGTTCATGAGATAATTCTTTATAATTTTTTTTATTTTCTTTGAATTCTAAAATATATTCATAAACAGATGGATATAATTTCTGAAATATCTTATTCAATTTTTTGTTTGTTTTTAAATTATTACCAAACAATACTTTATACATAAGTTCTTTAGCTTCATATCTTTCAGTTAACTTAGAATTCTTAATAATATCTTCATATATTAATCCTTCTTTTACTAACTCAAAATATCTTTTCGTGTCACCATTTATTTCAGATAAATCTTTTTTTAATAGAACTGCAAAGAATAATGGCTGAGAGTTTTTAATGTCAATTTCAGAAATCATCTCATTCTCAATACTCAAATATTGTGTTCTAATTTCTTTTTTAAGAATTGTAAAATTTGTATGAAATCTACCATAATCATCAAAATTAAAATAAATACTTTTGGAATTTATATTTTCAATTGATATTAAATTTTTCTGATATTTAGGCTCACACATTTCTCCGCTTTTTCTTCTATCATTAAGAAGCTTCAATGCACCATCATAATCAATATCAACCTTAGTTAATGATTCTATTATTTTTACTCTTATATCTACTTGGATAGAGCTAAAACTCATCTCTGTGATAGATGTTTCATACCTATTATTGATTTTTTTCAATAACATATTATCATAGTTTTTCCATCTTAATACATCATATGTATACTCAATATTTAATTTATATGTCTTAGTTTTCTTACCTACACAATAATTAGATACCATGCTCATAAATCCTTGCTCACATAAATAATTTATATAATAATTATAATGTTCTCCATATCTTTTTTTTAATATGATTGATGATAATTTAAACTTAGAATCAGTATTATTACTAAAATAATATTTGATAATAAGCTCATGTACAATATTAATAAGATATGAGCATTTTAAATTTATACCTTTATATTCTAATTTTTTTTGCTGAGTTAAATACTGAAAGTCCTTTGAAACAAATTGCCAAATATAATCACTAGATTTTGAAACCACTGAATGTAATTTTTTCTTTAATATAGAAGATTTGAGCATTTTTGTTTTATTAAATATTTATTTATTTCAATGTATATTTTTAAATAAATTATAAACTTTTAATAATAACTAAAATATAAACAACAAACAATTAAAGACATGAACACACTTATATTTATATTAAATATTCTTTTTCTGATAGTAATGATGACTTTAGTATCATTAAACATAAAATATGGAGATAAATCACCAATATTTAAAATATTTGGAATAATAATAATATCAGTATTAATTTTAACCGCACTATCATATGCATTATTTAATACACCAATAATGGCATTATAAATAATAAATATAATTTTATTTTGATTATCTAAATAATTGTATTATCTTTACAGTCAATTTTAAAATATATTGTAATGAAAAGATTTATAACCATCTCTCAAAATGAAAAAGATTTTTTTAAAATGATTAATCAAACTGAAAGCGGATTTGATTTAATTGCTACAACAGATCATGCAATGGAATCATTATTAAAGAATATAAATTTTAATAATCAAGATGATGAAATTTATATTGCATGGCAGCAAAAATTCAGAACTGAGAACTATTCATTATATAGAAAATGTATTTTTTCAAAACCAGAAAATAATTTTTTTAAATCACCAGGATTATACTCAATCAACAAAAAATGTGGAATGAAAATGCATGTTAGTTGTTCTGGTATATCTTATTTTACATCTAATAAAACATTTATAAATAAAAATGTTAGATATTCTACTCACACATATAAAGATTCAAAATTATTAACTAGAATGCTAAAAATTGGAGAGTTAAACTCAACTGAATATGAAAATAACTATTAAAAAAGGAATTATACCTAATAATATAATCAGACAAATAAAACTTGAGAATATTAATGGTACGAATATAAATAAAGATCCAATAATATACAATTATGGAACTCAGCCTGAAAATTCAGATGAAGATATTAGGGATCTTCATTTATTTTGCATATCAATTACAATGAGTTTAGTTGGAGGTAGCATACTAATAAATGAAACTGATAGAATAGAATATAAGAAATCACAAGATTCTATTAATATAAATACAGAATTAATAAAAATAAGTAATTATATTTCTAATGATAAAAGATGTAATCCTGATAAATATAAAAAGAGTAATAATTAATTATTACTCTTTTTTATTTAACAACTTTTGATTTTTATAATAATACAATATTATAAAAAATTATATTATGGCATTAGGGAAAAAAGTTGTGGATAAAAATAAAACCTCAAAAAAAGATGACGCACCAATAGTATTAGTCAAAGGTGAAGATTTCTCAAAAAAATTAAATAATTTTATCACACTCAAAGATGAAATTAAAACAAAAACATCAGAACAAAAATTAATAGATAATTATATTAAAGAAATTGGGCTTAAAGAATATATAAATCTATATAATTCAATGAAATGTAATCCAGAAACTATCAAGTTACAAAGTGACGATGGTAAAAAAATTATGTTTTTAGCTATGAAAAAATATTCAGGCACAATTGATGAAGAAAGAGCGGAAGAACTTCGTGAAAAATATGGTGATGATTTTATAGTAGAAAAATCTGAAGTTATCATGAACAATGAAATATTAGATAAACATAATGATAAACTTGAAGAACTTATCATGAGTGCTGATTTTATGACAGATGACGAAAAAGATGATTTATTTATAAATAAGATTACATACAGTATTAAAAATGAAGCTCTTGATGACGCATTTATTATAGCTAAAGGAAATGTAAATGAATTTATTAGTGACATAAGTCCTGTTCTGATGTTAAAAGATACTAAATGATTTATATATTTATCTCTTAATTTTCATATATCACAAAAAACATGTATCTTTGCATTGTAATTAAAACTCAATATATAAACTCTAAAAAATTATTTAATATGATAAAAAGTTGTAATTCACCGCCAAGGCAATAAACTATAAATTATAATAAACTAATAGATAAAGCCAAAAAAGCAAAATTATAGATAAATAATAGATAATATAGAAAATATAGAAAATATAGAAAATATGAAAACTAGTTGCAACTCACCGCCAAGGTAATAGATATAAAATATAAAATATAAAATATAATAGATAAAGCCAAAAAAGCAAAAATGAAAAAAAAGTCATTCTTAAATATAAGAATGACTTTTTCCATATAATTTAATTGTATTATACTTCTTCTGCTGCTTCTTGAGCATTTTCTAATTTCTTAGCAAGATTAATACCTTCTTCACCTAATTCTCCATTATTCAATTTATCAATAATATCGTTGTAATGTTTTAACTCAATGTTAACTTCATCAACAACTTCTTCATCAACATCTTTTCTTTTAAATAATGATGCACTTTTTTGTCCTAATCTTGTTATTAAATCTGCAAATTCCTTACCACGCTCACCTAATTTATAATTTCTAAGTAATTCTATTGCTCCACTAGTTGCTACAGAAGCAATGTTTCTTCCAATTAAGCCTACCGCTAATGCATCAATTGAAATCCCTAGCCAATAATAAACTTGCTCTAATGAACTTAATGATGACGCATGAGTAAATAATTCAGCCCATACATTTTCATTTATTTTATCTTTGTTTTCTTTGTTTTCTTTGTTTTCTTCTGATACAAATGAATCAAAATATTTAATTTTTTTCATAATTCTTATTTTATTTTTATTTTATAACCTATATATAAATTTTATATATTGAATTTATCAGCATTTAATATATATGATAATTCTTTTTTTACATTAGAACTAAAATTGTCTGAATATTTTTTATAATATTCTTTAAATTTTGATAAATCTGTGAAATTAGATACTACTTCAATTATTTTATTATCCAATTTATCAATCAAATCAGGTTTATAATATTTATAAATTTTATCCTCTATCTTAAATATTGAATTTCTATTAACTTGTGTAGAAGAATTAATATTTTTTTCTTTAATAAATTTATCTATATTATTGTAAAAACTATTTTTATCAGAATATGAATTATTTATTCCAATAAGATTATTGAAAATTGTTCTATATTCAAATCTATCGTATTCTAGTTCAGATAAAGTTAAGATATCAATTTTATCTAAAATGTTCAATTTTTTTATATAATCAGTCATAAAATCAGTGAGTAAATTATCTTCTTCTGTAGTTAAATATTTATATTCTGAGCGTTTATTGTAATCAGATGACTCTCTTCCTTCAAATGTTTTTAAATATTTCATATATTAAATTTTTTTGTTTCTAACTTCATTTTTAATTCCTCAATTGTTTTACTATGTTCAACTATTCTACGAATATCAAAATTTCTTGTACATAAATCATTTTTAATATTAAAATAACTTTTTATACTTTCAGGTACGTCATCATATAATACATAAATATCAGTATTTTTATGCCTATTATCAATACTGTATATTTTTCCAATCGTACTATTTATAAAATTTTCTATATCTGTCAGTTTTTGAGTATACTTAGATATATTAATTTTAACTAATACATAATCTCCAACTGTTAATTCATCTTCTATATTTTCATAAAATTTAAAAATTTTCATAACATATATATAATTTTTGTAGTATTGTTTTTTTATTCCAAAATATTGTTGTATATTTGTTTAAAATATAGTACTTAAATCACTAAATAATAATATCATGAAAAAGAAGGCAATAATTTTAATCTCGGTTATGATTGGATATCCTATCATTGGTTGTTTAATTGGCGCATTAATGTATTCATTTACAGGTGCATTATTAGGATTTTTATTAGGTGTAGTATTAGATTTTATTTTTATGGAAATGTTAAAATGCATAACTCATGGAGAAAAACTATATGAAGAATATGAAAACATTGGTAGTACATCCAATCGACAGAACGACTGATTCTTTATCTGAAATTTACAAAGGAAAAGATTGGAAAATCATTAGATCAATACCGTCAAAATCTGAACTCAAGAGATTAATAAAATCTCATGATAGAATTATTATGATGGGACATGGTTGTCCTAATGGATTATTGTCTGCTGATAAAAAAAGACTTATTATTGATTCAAGCATGGTTCAATTTCTTAGAGATAAACAGTGTATTGGAATATGGTGTTATGCTGACCAATTTTTCAGAAAATATAAAATTCCATACGCATGTACAGGAATGATAATTTCTGAATATGATGAAGCTATAGATAATTGTATAAGTTGTTGTTTGAAAGATATTGATGATTCAAATGAAAAATTTGCTAAAACAATAGCAGAAAATATAGATAATGATTTATTTATTGATTTAGTTATTGAAAATTATAAAATTGAATTGAATCCGATCGTAGAATTCAATTCAAAAAACATATTTAAATGGAATAATGGCTATTATTATTGAAAATTAAAAATGAAATTACAAGAAATTACTAATAAAATAATAAAAAGAATATCAGAATATATAGATTTTGACGTAAATGAAATATTTGATCAGTCAGATTGTATCACCATATATGGAGGAGCAGTTAGAGATAGTATAGCAGAACTTGAAATACATGATATAGACATACTTTGTATGCCAAAATCATCAGAGAAATTGAGAAATTTTTTAATTGATTATAAAAATTATAAAATTCTAGATTTCTATGATATTGATACATTAAACATGTACAAAGGAATTTCAATAATTCAAAATCCATGGACATTAATAAATAAAAATAATAAAATAATTCAAATAATTAGACCAAAATTTGGGGACGCACGATTTCAGAATGCTGATGAACTTTATAAAACTGCGTATTATTCTCTAATTAAAAATGTTGATTTATCTTGTTGTGGAGTTTTTATTGAAAAAAAAAATAATATAATATCACTCAAAGAATCATGCAAAAATTCTATTGTTCAATGTATATCAAAAACATTTGAAATTAATAAATGGGCAACTTTATATAATAGTGATAGAACAAATTTCAGAGAAGATAAGTTAATCAGAAGAGGATGGATTAATTTAAATCCTGATATATATTATTCAGCATCAAATAAAATTAAAAGAAATAAAATAAAATTAAAATATCAAAGAATGATGAAAATAATTTTATTAGAATTAGAATTTGAATACGATTATAAAATATGGACAGATGAGGAATATATTAAATATTTAATGTTTTCTCTTCCTACTCCATTTTAAAATAAATAAATAAATAAAATAAAATATGAAAACAAAATCAGAAATAATTAAAGAAGAAATTGAATTAAAGAAAAAAGAACTTGAACAATTAGAAAAAGAGGAAAAATTAGAATTACGACACTCAGTTATTAAAGATTTATCTGAATATACAACACAAGAAAAATGTGATTATTTTGATAAAATATACAATCGTGCAGAACTAGTGTTAAAGTTAGCTGAAGAAGAATCAGATGAAGAAGACACTGATCGTGATTCATGGGAGAAAATGATGGAAACATTAGCAAGAGATACTGAGTCATTTTGGACTTATTATAATAATATATTTGAAGGAGACGAATAAAAAATGAAAACAGAAATAGAAAGTCTTAGAGCAGAAATTGAAAGAAAGAAAGAAGAACTTGAACAATTAGAATTACAAGAAAAATTAGGAGTTAAAGGATTATCAATTAAAGATTTATCTGAATTTACAGATTTTGAAAAATGTAATTTTTTTGATTATTTATATAAATCATCATTAGACAGATTAAATAATACAATAGAAAATGAATATGAAGACGATGATGATGAACATTATGCATGGGAGGAATGTATGTTAATACTAGCTCGTGATAAAGATTCTTTTTGGACTTATTATAATAAATTAATAAAATAAAAATAAATTATAATTATTTTTATATAATCATTAAAAAAGTATAAAAGTCAATCATTTTTGATTGACTTTTTTTTTATACCAATAATTATGTATATCTTTGCAATATGAAAAAAAAAGATAAAATACAGCAAGTAATTGATTTATCAGAACAAAAAACAACATTATTAAAAGAGTTGAAAGAGTCTGTTATATATGAACAGAAAAAATACGACTTAGTAAGGTTTGATATGGGATTTAATAAATCTCACATTTTATTTAATATATCTAAAAAAACAGAAGTCACATCAGGAAGGCTTGATAGTATTAAATCATATATAAATTTAAGGAATATTGATATTACCACTATCTATAACAATATCATGTTATTATCATGAAAATAGATTTTAAATTTGATTTGTGTATTGACAGTGCGATATTAATAGATTATGTTTCACAAAATTCTGGATGTGAGTGGGATGATGTTTGCTGCATGGAAAGAGAATACAGGCATTCTGGTGAATTTGAAACCTCAGATGCTTATCCATTAATTGAATTAGGAGAAAAAGATATAACAACTTTTCAATATTGGGTTGAAAAATTTATAGAAGATTATAAAGAAGAAATAGGAAATAAAACAGTTTATTCATTATTCATAAATTATTAAAGTCATGAAAGTAAGTTTCGAAAAAGTGAGTGCTATTGCACTTGATGAAGTATCAAAAAGTAAATATCTTTACTTTAATCAAATGACAGGTGTCATAGGCACAATATTGGATAGGGCAGGAGTAGAAAAAATTAATCCTATTCCAGAAGATTATTTTATTGCAATTAAAAATGCAATTTCAGATGAATTTCACGGTGGAATGGAGCCTGAATTTGAAACAAAAGAGCAATTTGAAAAATGGGAAAATATTAACTCTGATCACTATTTATTTATAACAGTCGAAGAAACAAAAACTGATCCAAGGTTCAGACACATAAATTCTCCATTTAAAGACAAAAAAATTCCTTTTTTAGCTTCTATAAATAATGTATGGCAAGCATAATATTAACAAATAAACAACTACTTTTAATTCAAAAATCTTTGGATTTATATTCAAGAATTGGAATGCTACAACTGGATGAAATATTAGAACATCCAACCATTGACAATAGTATAACTAATCAATTCACAGATAAAAAACCGCTTGATGTTGGTGATGAAACCATGAGAGGTAAAATAGTACAAATTGGTAAGAATTTTATAAAAACCGAAGGAAGCTGGGGTAAAGAGAAAGAAGTAAAAACCTGGAAAGATATTGAAAAGGTAAAATTGGCTCCAGATTGGTCTAAATTACATCAAAGAAAAGATGAAATTAAGATTAAATTAAATGAAATTAAATATTTAATAACTGGTGATATTACTTTTTATAGTGCGAGTTTTGGAATTCATAATAAAGAAACTGATGAAACATGCAGAGAAGCATATGACATTATACAAGTTATAAGGCATGAATTTTGGAAAAATCAAAAAAATAAAAGCAATATGACAGTAGACTCATCTATTTCAAAATCATCAACAGAAGATTCTGTTGTAGTAAAATTAGATGATATTCAAGATATAAGAAAAAGAAAAATCACTAAAATAAATAAATAAATAATATGAATTACTACCTATTTTTATGTGGAGATACCTTAGTTTGGTGTGCGTCTGAAAAAAATTTCAATGATATGTACAATGACGACAAATACAAGTACATGGGATCAATATTAGAACGTGGAATTAGCACAGGACCAAACATTGAACCTTTTAATGGAAAAAATTTATGATTAATTTAATATTTTTATTGTCAATTGGTACATTTCTTGCATTTGAATTCCATAAATTGATAAAATTCAGTTTGTTTTATAGAATGAGTGTAATATCATCATTTTATGGAAAAAATATAATGAAAAGATTAAATCCTGAAATCATTAGACTATTTGCTAAAATTGCATTAGTAGATATTATTTATAGCATTTTATTAATCATTGGAATGTTTACTATAAATGTCAATTTATTTTCATCATTAATAATAATATCATTTTTAAAGGTAAGCTCTTTTAAGCACTATAAAAATGTATATTTTAGAAAATCTCTTTTGATTTTTGACTCATTTTTAACAATTTTAATATTAACTATAATAATAGTAAATTTGTTATTTTATAATATATCTGATTTTCTATTATTAACAAATATTTATAATAGTATGTTCTGATAAATTATGGACATTGAGACTGAAAAAATATTCAATGAAGTAAAAAAAATTATTCCTACATTAAATATCATCATTACTTATGATACTGGAATAATATTAATTGAAAATAATCTCATATATTCAACACAAGGTCCTATGACTGAAAAATTTATACAATGTTATCTATATGGATTATATGAAGGAATAATAGGAGGACTTAAACACACAAAATATTAAAAAATGAACGTAGAAACTGAAAAAATAATAACTGATATAAAAGAGGTAATATCATCATTAAATGTTATTATTACTGGTAACACTGGAATAATATTGATAGACAACAAACTTATATATTCAACCCAAGGTGATGTGACAGATCAACTTATTCAAAGTTATTTATCTGGATTACATAGAGGAATATTAAGTGGAATGAAATATCAAAATAACCAAAAAATTAAATAAATGGATCACGAAATCACTATAAAATCTCCATTAAAAATTATTTGTGTAAATCCAAAGGCATCTACAAAATTACTAAAAGGAGGTGTGTATTATGCAACTGAATTGTATAATACTGGCGCTGGTACAAATAGTGAAAAAAGAGTTCTTATAAAAGGATTAACATATTATTCAGCTATTAATTTTAAATTAGAAAATGGAGAATGTTTAGATAATCAAGAAACTTTCATTGTATCATCAAAATCATTAGATGCTGAGAATATTGACTATACTGGACAATATGTTAGATGTAATCATAGTGACTCAAGTCACACAAAAGAAGGATCAATTTATTATGTACAATCTCAATTCAATAAACGCCGAACTGGATATTCATTTGATTATTACTATCTAAAATTAAGTGGAATAAATAAAAATGTATATGCATATCAATTTGATGAGATTTCTATAAGTGAGCAAAGAAAATTAAAATTAAATAATATTAATGGAATTCAAATTGAAACTGGAAACATCAGAAAATTTACACAATATTCAGAAAAAGAAAAAATTGTCATTTTCTTACAAGGTTTAATAAAATCATTATCAGATATTAACAAAACTGAAAACTCAAATGAAATAAATATAGACATTTATAAGTCAATAGTTAATAAAAGCAAAAAATATGATGCAATAGAAAAAGATTTTGAAGAATTTCTTAAACTTGACATAAAAACTATACTCGAAATGTATAATATAAAAATATAACGTTGTCATAAATGATTATTGGTAATAAGTGGTAAGTTAGTATATCTGGGAAGATAGAAACACTAATAATAGCACTTATTTTTTTTATATATAAAAGAAAAATGAAGCATGAAGCATATCAAGATTTATGAATATTTTAAAGATAATATAGAAATAGATAACTATGATTTGGCACTTGAATTAGAATTCAAATTTAGAACATCTAATCAAGAAGATAAGAAAAATAAAAGCATCTTTGATGTTTTAAATGAATTAGGTATTCAGAAAGGAGATTTAACTGGAGTAGATTTAGGAAAAATTCTACAACTTCAAATGAAATTCAAAAAACAATCTGATGAAGAATTCTTAAAAATGTACAATGAACACAAAAAAAACTCTGAAATTTAAATTTCAGAGTTTTTTTATGTTCTCACACCAGGAATCGGACCTGGATTATTTGTTCCAAAAACAAATGTAATAGCCTTTATACCATATGAGAATGTATTGTTGTTCATGAAAGGATCAAACTTTCTCTCCAAAATCCAAATTTTTGTGTGCTATCTTTACACCAATGAACAATATAATTTGTCGCCTTAGTGGGGTTCGAACCCACAAGCTCATATGAGCATCAGTTTCAAAGACTGACATGTTTAGCCAATTCCATCACAAGGCAGTGACATTCTATTGTTGCTCTATTAGGATTCAAACCTAAACTGCAGGATCCAGATTCCTGATTGCTATCATTACAAACATAGAGCATTATATAAACAAAAAATCCAACTTAAAAAGTTGGGCATAAAAAAACCCAAACCATTTCAGGATTGGGTAAAAAGTAAACATGATTCTAACCCAATCAAACGTAAGTTTGTTGTTGTTGCTGAATCATATTTAAAATATTGTTGTTCATAAGAATTTTAATTTTTATTGTAATGTATATAGTAATATAAAAATATTAAGTTTTTTCTATTTTTAATGCTTCTAAATCTTTTTTTGTTGCTATTTCAAGCAACTGTATATATTCATGTAATTCTAAATCACACAGTCTGTTTTTTTCGAATAATCTGAACATTGTTTCCCATCTATCAGATTCATTCCAATCTAGTAAATAATAATATCCTCTACCTGGAACTAATGTATCATCTATTAACTCTTTCATTATTATTAAATAAAATTATTTATTATTATATTATAACTTTTTAATTTTTAAAACTCTCACTGAATTTTCATCAGTGAGAGGTTTTCAAAAATTATGAAATTAGAAATTAAACGTCAGTTGTTTCACAACAAGTAGTAGACATTATAAAAGCACAACAAAGATAATACAAATATTTTTATTGCGCAAGTTTTTTTATATATAAATATAAAATATTTTATGAATCATATCAAATCATATAAAATATATGAATCAGAAGGATGGAATAAAGATGTTGACTGGAAATATGTCATAGAACATCCTGATGATAAAAGTGATGAAGCAAGTTTAATTAGAGATTTACAGGAAAAACTAGATGATGTGATATCTATGTTAGATAATTATAACATATTCGAAATTGTTAATATTAAAGGAAATGATTTAGATTATGGTTCTTATGCGATAGTTAGTATATTTGATAAAAACTATAAAATAAGTGAAGTATATTCAATAGATAAATTATGCATTGAAGATTTTCCAATAAATAATCCTAATGAAGATGAAACAACTGGATATATAGGAGATACAAATGAAATAGCAGAATTATTAAATATGATTTATAAATCTGGCGGAATGGAAATATACCAATCAATAAAAAAATATAATATATAAAAATATGAAGCACTTAAAACAGTATAAAATATATGAGGCAGGAGAATGGAGCAGAGGGATTAATTGGGAATATGTCAAAGAAAATCCAGATGATGACAGTGAAGAAGCAAGTTTAATTAAATATTTAGAAGAAAGATTAGATTATATAATTTCAAATTTAGATGACGATAACATATTAAAAATTGATGATATCAGGGGACATGATTTATATCAAGGTGCTTATGCATTAGTTAAAATATTTGGGGTAAGATATACTATATGGAACACTGGCGCTCAATCAGGAGGATCAGAAGATACATTATATATTGAAGGATTTCCGATAAATAATCTTGATGAAGATTCAAATCCTGGATTTATTGGTGTTCCTAATGATATATATGATTTATTGAATTGTATTTATCAAGTTGGAGGAATAGAAATATATAAAACAACAAAAAAATATAATATCTAACATGAAATATATATATTCATTCAAAGAAATAAATGAATCAAATTTAGAACAAACTAAAAATTATCTTACTATATTATTTGAAATTGAAAATTGGAAAATTGAAAAAGCTAATTCATTTGAAGCATTAACTGAGTGGTCAGAAGATGGTAATATTAATATGAGTTCATATAAAGGAAATTTTGAGAATCTTTTTTTAAATACAAACAAAAAAACTGATGATAAAATAGTATTTGATTTTGATAGAGGTGATTTTTATACATTAGATGACGATAATATTGATTTGAAAGAAACAATTGAAGATAATACTGAACTACTAAATTTCTATGGAGAAAATCTTAACTGCAAAAATATTGTTAAAGATGATGATGAATATTGGTTAGTTATTGATGATTATAAATTCTTTGTTGACTATTTTAAGGTAGATAGCAACACATCAAATGATTTAATATCAACAGTTTTATCTGGTGATTCTTATGATATATTTGATTATCATAATACAGAGTTTAGTATCACTGAAAGCATGAAATTATCTAAAGATAATTTAGATTTAATTAAAATAATACTAGCACTTGAACTAATTAATAATGGTTATGATTATGATATTGATGATATTGATGATTATTCTGATGCTGTTGATATAATAGAAGAGAATGAAATGGAAGAATTTAAAGATATTTTATTAAATTGTATTCGTTCAGGACATGAATCTGCAGATGCTGATGAGGCTTGGAATGATATAATAAAAGAAGCATATTCATTCTTTAATATATTAAAAGATTCTAATAAATGGGAATATCATAATAATAGTAAAGAAAAAATGCTATGGATAAAATTTGAAAATTCAACTGACGCATACAAAGCAAAATTTATAATTAATAAATATGATGATAGTTATCAAGATGATGTGATTAATTATTCACAACCTTACTATGGTTATACTGGAGACATTAAAAATATAATTGAAACTTTCAATGAAGTCTTACCAGATAAAATATATGAATATGGTAGTGATACAGTAGATAGAGACGATATTAGTGATTCTTATGATATATTCACAGAACAAAAAGAGAAAAATCCTGATATAAAAGTATCTGACATAATTGAAAATTTAAAAATGTATTTAGATACTAAAAAATTTAACATATAATATGATAACAAAATTTAATAAATTTACTCTAAATGAAACTATGATATCACATGATACAAATGAATTACATAGTGGCAGTTATTTATCATTAGAAAGATTAGAAAATGGTAATTTAAAAATATCATTAACTGAAGAAGGCAAAGAAAAAATAGCTGAAGATGATATAAGTGATTCAGAATTTTGGGATTATTTTGAAGATATAACAGGAAATTCTGGATTGGTATATTTTAATGATATATCAGAACTTGGTATTATGATGGAAGCTCCTGGAATCACAATTGGATATTATTATAACGATGATGGAGAATATACAGATGAAGGAAATGAAGATTGGTCTGAAGTTTTTTATTATGGAGATTCTGCTATTAGGGATTTCACAGAAGAATTAAAAAATAATGGAGAAGTAATATTTCAAACATCTGGTGTATTAACTCCTGAAGAATTTGACGAATTTAAATTGAATAAAACTGCAAACAAATTTAATTTATGATAACAAATTTTAAAATATTTGAAACTAATGATATTCCATATTTTTCAGTAGGTGATGAAGTTACTTGTATTGATGATGTACCTTGGATAGATGGAGATAGTGGTTATCCAGTAATAGGAGAGAAATATTTAGTTATTAGAATTTACATAGAAAATGAAGATAATAATTACAATATTTATGAAATTGATCAAGAATTCGTAAAAGAATTAAATATAAACACTACTTATGTTGATGTTAAAAATATTAAAACTGATATGATATTAAAAAACTGGTGTGCTAGTAGGTTCAATTCAGAAATAAGAACATCATCAAACAAATTTAATATATAAAAATGCACCATTATCAATCGTATTGATAATGGTGCAATTTATTATGATAATACTCAATTAAATATTAGAATTTACCTTTCTTTAAGTCAAATGGCTTACCACCTTTCAACATATCTTTTGAATTTTCTTTCTTCTTTTCCCCACCTGATGGAATTTCTGCTCCTAATTTTTTAACATCAGGATAAATATTATTTTCTGCATCAGTATTAAAATTAACATTGAAATAATCTTTGAAATTTAGTAAGTCATTATTTCTCAATAAATACTCACGATTAACTTTTAATATATTATCTAAATAAATTGACATTTTATCTACATCACGGTTAAACATTTCTAATGTTTTATCATTAAAAATTCCGATTGGTTTCTTTAATTTCTTATTAAATGAACTCAAAATAAGCTTAAATATATATTCAATTTTATCATCAGATTTTATATACTCAATAGTTTTATCATTTTTCAATAAAAACGTATTAATTTTAAATTTATCTTCTGAGAAAAATGTAGGAATTGATAAATTCCAATCCTTTATCTCTTTAGTAATATTCTCTACATAATCATTAAATATAGCTGAAATTAATTCAATATACAATTCTTCTTTTGTTATTTCTTTAAGCTTAACTTTTTCAAAACTAATAAGTTGTATAAACTCTAAAAAATTTAATAATATTAATGAATAATTCTCTAAGTAATCTGTTTTACTATCAAGATTCATTTTTTCATATGATGGATTTAATATTTCAAATGAAAATTCATCATTATTATTAATTCTAACTATAATTTTTTCTAAATTGTCATTGAATCCATCCATTAAAAAAGAATTATTCAATTGTGGATTTAATATCTTATAGAAAAAAAATGCAAAGTTAGATTCTCCATACACATACTCTAAATCTTCTTCTGATGTGTGTAGGAACAAGTTAATCACTTCTAACTGCTTCTCGTTCAATTTACCTTTAAATATGACAGGTAATGAATCAACATTGAATAATTTAGCATATTCTAATATCTCATTATAATCATATTTATATTTTGTACCTTTAACTATACAAGTTAAAATTAAATTGTTCTTTGGAATTTTTTTATATTCTATATTACCTGGTTGATTATCTGGAAAGTACTCAAAACAAAACCACCAATTTTTTGATAGTAAGTTAGTTACAAAATCGGGCAAAGTATATATATATTGAAAAACATTATTATAATATTTTTGAATAGCCAAATCTACAAAATTTAGATCTGTATTACTTATTGATTTTGGTCTAATTAAGAATTTATTTCCATCCCATTTTACAAAAATTTGAGATCCTTGAATATCTTCATATATTAGCAATTCTTTATCTTTTAATTGACTTATTAAGTCATCAGGCTGATTGTTTAGTTTAATTATTTGAGTCATAATAATTCTTTTGTTTTTTGAATTTTTATTTATATAGTTATTTATAAAGGTTCATTTTAGAATGTATCAGGAGTCCAGTTGAACAATTCAGGTTTAAATACAAGTTTTTTTGTACCTAATTCATTTTCAAAGAAATCTATTTCAATTAAATTTCCATTAACAGACATAACTTCACCTCTACCAAATTTTTTATGATTAAGAACATCACCAACTTGAACAAATGATTGTTCATCTGATTTTGTATCATCAAGTTTTGATATTGGTCTGCCATATGAATCAGTTGAATCATCTACTGGTATATTTTTCATTTCTATATCACTCGCACTTGGTCTTCCTCTTCTTCTACCTGGATTCATTTCTTTTGCCTTTCGTTTAGCTTCTCTTCTTTTAAGAACTTCTTCCCTTTGATTTTCTGCTTGTGATACATTCTTAAATATTTGAGCTTCAGTTGTATTATCTATAATATTCTCTACAACTTCTCTCAATTCTGGCTCAGAAAAACTATCGTATTCATTTGTAACTTTCACATGTAATTTTGAAAATCTAGATAATCCTTCTGGTTCTTCATTATGTTTTAATCCTAACGCATATCTTATGTTCAATGCTTCCATTTTTAATGATGGTTCATTTGAACCAATATATTCATTTACGAATTTTTCAATTTTATCATCTTCAATACCAAGTTTACTAAATCCAAATTTCTCATAATATAATGCTATAATAACATCATTTTCTGTCCATCTAGTTTTTAATTTTTCACCTGTGGCATATTCAAACATTTTTTGAAAACTTATCAAGTTTCTCATATTTAACTATTATTTTTTAGTATATATATTTTTTTTGAAAACATAATTAATATTTTTTACTAATATGAAAATGATATACGATGAAAGAGAAACTAGCACAGCTAAATACATGAAAAATAGGACTGCATTGGGTGAATTATATAAACAATGTATTTCTTATGGATTAGATAATTGTGGTCCATTATGGATGGATTGGATGGATGCAGGTGATCAATTTACAAAAATCTCATATGATTATGATCACGGAGTTAAATTTAATCAAGAAACATTAACCAATTTATATAATATGAAATTACCAGAAAATCTATTATTAGTTAAAAGAATAATAAAATTAACAAGACTTGGAGTTGAGAGCAATTAAAAACAAATATTTAGAATTTACTCCTGAGTGGAGTGGATTTAGCATAAGATATCATATTGCAGGATATTTTGATCCAAAACCAATTCTTCAAATATATTTTATTTGGGGTAAATTATTTATATATTTTCCATGGAGACATTATAAAAAAGTAGAAATAGAGAAAAACATTAAAGACATTAGAAAAAATAAACTATCCGCATTATCTGGTAAAAAAACAAAAATAGAAATAAAATACATTAAGAAACTATATGATCAATGTAGTGCTCCAACATATGGTATATATTTTTTTGATAAGCAATGTTGGATATGTCATGGAAACGAAAACAAATGTTTTGAATTACCTTGGTATTATACTTGGATAAGAACTAGTTGTTTAGCTAAAGATAAAACTTGGTACAGTGAAACAAGAAAAAAAAGAAATATGGAATTTTGGAATGAACCAAAATGGAAAGATATTATTTTTTCTGAAACATATCCTTATAAATATACCACAGAATACGGAGACGAACAATATTGTAATGCAACAATTAGAGTAGAAGAAAGAGAATGGAGATGGAAATGGCTCACCTGGTTGAAGTATTATAGTTTAATAAGGAAAGACATTGCAATAAGATTTAGTGATGATATAGGCAATAAAAAAGGTACCTGGAAAGGTGGCACAACAGGATGTAGTTATACAATGAAAAAAGGTGAAACTCCATATGACACATTAAAACGAATGGAGCTTGAAAGAAAATTTTAAATAATTTTTTTATATATAATTTATGATAATTAAATTCAAAATATACGAGAAAAAGGCAACGCCAGAATATTATAGTTTTTATGAAGATTTCAAATCTATACTTGATGTAAATCACTATATAAATATTCTAAAAACAAAGAATATAACAGAATATGAAGAAGATAGATTATTATATTTTGCTTGTAGAGAGCTTCCAGAATTATCAGTTAAATTAGTTGATTATATTCCTACAAAAACATTTTCAAAAAATAACTCAGCAGTTGCTGAACTTCCTTATAATTATTTTAAATCTATATTAAAAAATGATAATATTTATAACGCATTAATAAATAATTCAGAATTTTTTAGTAATCTTGTATATCACAATTCAGATGTAAAAAATTTTAAATTATTAAAAGATTTAGGAGCAACATTCAATCAAGATTTATTAACGACTGCTTGTTTTAAAGGAAATTTAGAAGTAGTCAAATTTTTAATTAGCACAGGATTAGATCCGAATAAAAAGAAAGATGCTACATTTTCAAGAGCGCCAGAAAATTGTATGGATTATGCAACAAAATACAACGATAAATCTAATGTTATAAAATATCTTGTTGATTTAGGTGTTCCAGTAACATATAGGCATATTTATAATGTTATACAAAAAGGAAATTTAGATGCAGTACCTTATTTAGTAAATTCTAAAAATTTAGTGAAAGATTATTCATTTTCTTCATATGCTACGCAATCACAAGATAAATATCAATATACATTAAGTAGTTTAGTATCATTGATGTTAAATAATAATTTAAACAAATATGTGAAAATACTACTTAATAAAGAAAAAGATAAAGGTTATGATATATTACAAGGATTACCTTTTGAGTATTATGATAATTATAAAATTATAAACACAAAATATTTAGAATTGGCATATAGTATTATAAGTAATTATGATGGAAAATATGAAAATTCATTCACTACTGAATTTATAACTAATTACAATGAAAAATTTTGGCTTAATAAAATGAAACGAAATCCATCTATAATATCAAAATTAAGAAATATGGATATTAGTATATTAAAATTATATGATTATCAGAAAATAATATTAGAAGATGATATAGATAATTTAAAATATATAAAAAATATTTTAAATCCTAAAATAGAGAAAGAATTTGATTATTTAATAAACACAAGTAAATTTAACATATAAAAATGAATGATAACTGCTTAAACTGTATGTATTCAAGATACTCAGATACCTCATTACTTCTTGATGAATTATTAACTGAAGTTAATCTTCAAGAAAGTCAACACACAACATGTAATCATTTAAATAGTCCATATTTCAATGAAATTGTTTCTGATGAAACATCTTGTAGATTATTTGTAGATGAACATAAATATTTCATGCTGAAAGACAGAAAGGATAAAATTGACAAATTAAACTCTAATGATTTAGATTATTAAATTATGATTTCTTAACAACGACAGAATTAACTAATTTGACTTTATCATCAGTAGTTAATCCAGCCCATTTAGTTTGATTGATAAGATTATATTTAGTACAATAATCAGAATTTGAATTTCTACACATTTTAATCTCTTTTGACCCTTCACCATATTTACCTAAATATGCCAAATAAGTTGGACAATATTCAGCTTGTTCACACTTAACTTCTTTATCATCATTAACTTCTGATGCATTTATATTAAAACAATCAAACATACCCATATAATTTTTATTATATATATAAAAAAAAGAGAGTAAATAATTTACTCTCTTTTTTATTTTTTATATCAGTTAAATTCCATAATCATTAATATCTATATCAGATGAATTATAATAAAAATAATTAGTAGGATAGTAACCTAATCTGTGATAAAAATAATCATCAGTATCAATTGTTATAGTAAAAATTATATGCTTATTATTAGAATTATAAGCTCTCCAATTTTTACCAGAAGATGGTAGATATAATACAGTTGATTTATATGAACGAAAGCAAGAATCAATTTTATTCTTATTTGATATGCTACTATTACCAAATGATACATCATGAATTTTACCATTTTTCAATAAAATAGTAACATTTTCAACTTCACCAATTTCTTTTGATATTACATAGCTATCTGCATAATATGAATTTTCACAAGAAAGTTTAAATTGATGATGAGTTTTTAAAGTACTAAATTCATTTCCAATTATTAATTCTCCAAATCCTTTAAAATCTAGTTTTTCAGAAGATTTAGTTTTTACATTTTCTGAATTGGGTTTTTGACATGACACAAAAATAGAAATACACAAAAAGAATAAAATAATTTTTTTCATATTCAAAACAACACTTAACCTAATTAGTGCGAGGTTTTAATTAAAAATACTTACAGTTAAATAATCATAGTTTGATAACAGTTTAATAACAATTAATAATAATTTTGTTCAATTTCAATCAATTTTTTTTTACGAGATATTATTTTAAGATATTTATCTAAACAGTCATAATACCAATTCAATACATATATTAACATGTAATCGAAATTTGATATTTTACTCTGATAATCATCATATTCTGGTACAAATATAAATGAATATGATTTATCAATTAATATAGCCTTTCCATAACATGAGACTATTTCTATTTCATTTACAATTTCTTTTTTAATTTTCCAACTAAAATTGCCAGTTTTATTACTAGTGTCCATTATAAATTCATCCAGTTCACCATGTCTTAATTTTTTGACACGATCATACATCTCTCGATCCTCTTTATTCAAGTTTCTTCTATATAATTTATTGAATACCATATACTTGAGTATTCATGAATCTATTACTACGATCATCTAAATGTTCTTCAACATCTGATACATCACAGCCAGTATTCATATTAAAATATCCAAAAGTAAATGACAATCTCTTAACACCGAAAATATCTACACGATAATAATTTAAAATGTAATAACTTATACTATCATTTACTTTTGATGATTTCAAATCATCATAAATATAATCATTATAGTTATTATATGGATATTCACAAATTTTAGTAATAAGAACACTCTTAATAAATTTTTCAGTTTTTCTAACTTTTATACTTTTACAAGAATTAATTGAAAAACAAATAAAAATACAACACATTAAAATAATAATTTTCCTCATTCTCATCATTCAATTAACTTAATTTTATTATTTTGATACAAATATACAACTAACAATTTGATTACACAAGAAAAGAGAGGATAAAATCTTCTCTTTTCTTATAATTTAACAATGTTTAATAACTTAAACTAAATTGAAAAATTTCTCATCAAATAATAGAATTTTGCTACCTACAGCTTTATCACGGAAAGTTATAGTAATTCTATCACCATCTATTTCTTTCACAGCGCCTTTACCATATTTTTTATGGTCAAGAACATCTCCAATATTTGCAAATACATTATTGACAATAGTTGAAACATATTTCACCTTTGATGGATTCATCTGCTTAAATGTCATAGGCTTATATTCAGTTGGTAATTTTGCGTATTTTTCCTTCTGAGTTTTTTTAACAAGAGCTATTCTTGCTTTCTCTTCCTTTTTTGCGAGAACTTCTAAACGATGTTTTTCTTTTTCTGCATTAATTTCTGCATTAATTCCATCTGCAATTGACAAATTAGTCTTTTTTTCTTCTTCAGTCATACTGTCTAATATTAAGTTTACAATTTCGGATAATTCATTTTCATTATACTTATCATACTCATTAACCACAAGTTCCTGTGTTTTTGAATAATGTTCTAATCCTTCTGGCTGCTCATTGTGTTTTAAGCACAATAAATATTTAATGTTCAGTGATTCCATTTTTATTGAACTCGCTATAGAACCAATATATTCATTAACAAAACTCTCAAGCTGTTTATCGTCATCTGTTACTCCAACTTTTCTTAATGTAAATTTTGTATAAAGAAATGCTATAATAACATCATTTTTTGTCCATCTACTCTTAATCTTTTCTCCTGCTACGTGTTCGTTTTTTACTACTTGTTTTTCAACATTCTGATCAATTTCTAATAAATTCATATACTACTCTTAAATTTTTAAATTAATAATTAATATCTTTCTATCAAAGTTACTAAAAATAATTTAAACAATCTAATAAAATATATAAGTTTTTAGTTAATAGTAGTTAATAAACAATCAAAAATTAAACTTTAATAAATCAATAAATTTCTCACCATTCTTTGTTTTTACATCATCAACTGTTGTTTTTGATGATACTATCTTACAATAGGATTCTAATGCATTTTGAGCATCTAATAAGTTATTACAAGGTGTTTTAATATCAGATACTACAACGTAGTCTTCAATATAATCTTTTAGAAATTCTGTTTCTACTATTGATTTTTTAGATAATATCAAATTCTTTTTATAATCTAAATACATTGTTATTGTATTGCTTTTTAGGACTACATAGCCTTCATTTGGTGTGTTATATCCAATTTTCATTGGAAAGCTACTTACATATGATGAGTTGTTCTGATCACTGTATGAAGATAATTGTGAGTTTTCATTATTTTTAAAGGAATATTTTTTATCCTTTCTTACACGTTTACAACGAGGAACATGATGTTTATTTTTTAAATAATCAAGATGAAGTTTAACGTGATTTATTTCTGTGTATATTATAAATCTATAATTGTGATATCCACAAGACCTACCTGCAAAACTTTGAACAATAAAACTAGTTCTATATGAAGAATCATTTGCAGTTGATCTATCAAATAACATTACTATATTTGATTTATCTAATTGATATGATTGTTTCATCTTCTCTTTAATGAATATTATTGTGGGAGCATCAGGGTTTAGTTTTAAGGTATCATTAATAACTTCTTTATCTTTCTCATAATATGTCAATGTAGAGAAGCCAGCAGGTATTAGGTTGTCTGTATTGGTATTTCTATTGATTCTGACAATATAATAACCTATTTTATGATTGAAACTTTCAACTTCATTCTTAAAGTTATTTTCACCTTCAGTAGTTGATAAATCAAATGACTGTCTTAATAAATTATTATCTAAGAAATATTTCAATCCTTTGTAATTTGGACCATGTGATAATTCAATGGTATTCTTTTTTCTATACAATAGATTACCAATATGCTCTTCATAAGGAGTAGCTGATATAGTAAATAGAAAAATATTATTTTTTGATAGATTAGTTGATCCATTTAAATTTATACCATTTTTTTGTAAGAAACTATTCATAGCACTATTTACATTAGATGCCAAGTGAGATTCATCAATAAATATGATACAATTGTTTAATTTTCCAACTCTATTTTTTCTTGACCAACGAATAAGGTCTGGATTATGCATAATTCCATTTCTCTTTAACAATTTCTGATTATCTTGTCTGCATTCACCATGAGAAATGTCAATTTTCAATTGATCTTTATTTGCATTATCACACATTGGAGTTATTAATAAGCTACTTCCAAAATCAAGATTAAGATATTTTTTTAATTCAGGATAAGTTTCTATTAAATATATAATATTACGAACAACACCAGTTTTTCCTGCTTGTGTTTCTGCTGTTAACATATTATATCTACTATGTTTTGAATTGTCTTTTGCATTCAGCATATTATAGATACAATGTAACGATGCAAAAATCTGATCATAAAACACATGTGCTTTATCTGAATCATTATTAGTTCTATTTAACTTTTGAAATTTTACACCAGTAAGACGAAATATTTCTTTTGTTAGCTGATTAATTCTATATTTGATATCAACTAAGCTATTATTTCCTGGTGTAGTTGTGGTGGTGGTTGTGGTAGTGTTATTATTGATAATTGATTTAACTATTTTGTGCTTTTTTATATTAGCTAAATATTTCAAATTATCAATTTCATATTTAGTGCATTTACCATTTTGAATTCTTTCATCTAATAAATTATTTATTTCAATAATATATTTAGTTCTATCATTATTCCACTTCTTACTATATAATGCATTCACTAATTCGCCATTACTATAACGGCTTAAATCAAATATTCTTACATATTTTTTTTTGTTTTTTGTAATTGATCCATTACGTAATCCCTTTTTTCTTAACGGCTTATTTGTCGTTATTACTGGATTAACGACTTTATTAACGTTATTAATAATTTTACTTTTTATCATTTTATTTATTTAATTATAAACAAAGGTAAGAATTAATTCTGATATAACCAAAAAAAGAGAAGGCTTTAACCTTCTCTTTTCAATTATAATACTACAATAGTGAGATTTGGAAATAGATTATTATGGAATGAATCTGATACATCATTGTTTCAATACTACAATAGTGATATTTGGAGTTGATTATGTGATTGTTGATGAATTATAAAGATTGTTTAAATATTACAACAGTGAGATTTGGAGACAATTTATTAAGGCAGAAAGGAAAATTAGTCAAGGGTTTCAATACTACAATAGTTAGATTTGGTGCAAAATCAGGTGTTACTTTAAAAGTAGATAATCTGTTTCAATACTACAATAGTGAGATTTGGAATTGATTTACAGCAAAATGAAATAGTAGATAACATGTTTCAATACTACAATAGTGAGATTTGGAGCCTTTCTTGATATACTCTAAGGCTTTTTTGTTTTTGTTTCAATACTACAATAGTGAGATTTGGAGAAAAGTGAAAATACAATAACAAGACTGGTAAGAAAGTTTCAATACTACAATAGTGAGATTTGGAGGTAGGAATGATTTAATAGTAAAAAAGAGTAATGTTGTTTCAATACTAAAATAGTGAGATTTGGAGTTTTCAATTCTTTTTTTTGAATATTCTGCATATTCGTTTCAATACTACAATAGTGAGATTTGGAGGACAATTTATAAAGGCAGAAAGGAAAATTAGTCAAGGGTTTCAATACTACAATAGTGAGATTTGGAGTCTTTTTTAGTTTCTAAAATCAATTCATGAATACAGTTTCAATACTACAATAGTGAGATTTGGAGTCACATACATCATTGCATCATCTGTTGCAGTCTAGTTTCAATACTACAATAGTGAGATTTGGAGTAAATGAATTAATAATTTAATTATGATGCAAAAGTAGTTTCAATACTACAATAGTGAGATTTGGAGGATGTTATTCTACCATGACCATCTACAGCCAAAGTGTTTCAATACTACAATAGTGAGATTTGGAGTAATTCCCGAAAATGTAAATGTATGATTTCCTGAGTTTCAATACTACAATAGTGAGATTTGGAGTCAGATTTTAAAATTGTAATTGAAGACAAATGTAGGTTTCAATACTACAATAGTGAGATTTGGAGAAGATAGAACAGTTGATAATATTGCAGCTATTACGTTTCAATACTACAATAGTGAGATTTGGAGAATAAAAAATGCTGGTAATTCTGGATTAAATGGAGCGTTTCAATACTACAATAGTGAGATTTGGAGTCAAGAAAAAGAACTATTAACACATTTAATAAATTGTTTCAATACTACAATAGTGAGATTTGGAGATTTTATTACTTGTTGTATAATTTACCCAATTATTTGGTTTCAATACTACAATAGTGAGATTTGGAGCTGACCTGATGTTGAATGATAAATAAAATATATCGTTTCAATACTACAATAGTGAGATTTGGAGCACAATAACTAGACTGGCACGAACTGGAATAATAAAGTTTCAATACTACAATAGTGAGATTTGGAGACCTTTTTCATTATTTGCAGCACTTCAATTATTCATGTTTCAATACTACAATAGTGAGATTTGGAGATTTATTTTTTGCACACTGGAGACATTGATGAGGGTGTTTCAATACTACAATAGTGAGATTTGGAGAGTTCATATATTTATATGATAATCAATTACTTATATGTAAAATTTTATCTAATAAGTGAACTAAGTTATAATAGTGTAATTTTATATAAAATTAGATATTTCGTTTTTTTCATATCCAATACATTCTTTTTGTATATTATTTTTATTTATAACAGTATATATTAAAATTGAATCTGTATTTTTAGATTTTTCTTTTATTAATTTTCTTAATATTTTTAATTTATTTTCTGTTATTTCTCCTTCAAAAACAGAATTTTGAACCCAATTTAAATATCTTTTACAAATCCACTATCACTATCATAAATAGATTTATCATATAAGTTTCTAATTCCCATAATTTCGTCACTATATGGAATATCTGAATTTTTATCTTTATTTATTCTAACGTTAACACAATATTTTGAAATCATCTTATGTATTCTACTAAGTTTAATTTTATATACTTTAAATTTATCATAATCAATATTTATCATAGAATCATATTCAGACTTAAAATCATTCCATAAAGATTCATCACCAACATAATAAGTTTTTTGTTCATCATCATTTGCAATTAATCTATATTGACCCAAATCTTCAATTTTACCTGAATGCAATAACTCTAATAAGTTTTGATTTTCATTTTTTCCAAATTTTCCTACTCTACCTACTTCTTTATAATTAGTTATATTTTTATAATAAGTTTGTTGAATATCTAATAATTCTTTTTCATATACAAATTTTATATTATTATCAACAAAATTCAAATCATATTTTTCGTAAATATAATCTGATTTATACTTTTTTTTATTTTTTTTATCTAATTCATAATATTTAAACAAATATACATATCCAATATCTAATTTACCATTACGATTACATCTACCTGCAGATTGAATTAATGAAGGTAACGGGCATAAATCACGATATTCAACTGGAAAATCAATATCAACACCAGCTTCAACAATTTGTGTTGTTATTAGTAAAACATTCTTACCAATTTTTAAATCATTTTTAACTTCATTTATTATCCGTTGTTTATCAATTGTAGTGAAATTACTATTCAATAAATACTTATTATCATGAATAATATTATTATATAAATCAATTGAATCTTTAACAGTATTCATAACTAATATTACTGATTCTATATTACTTCTATTAGTAACTTCTTCAGTCAATGATAATAAATCTTCTTCACCAATATTTTCAATAATATATCTGTTAAATATATCATTAGAATAATATTTATTAGCATCTAATAGTTGTTCTGGTTTTTTATATGACTTAAAAACATCATGTGCATCTATTCTATCATTAGATGTTTTTTTATTATTTAAATCAAAATTCGGCATGGTCGCAGTTGATAATATACAATAACAATCATATGTTTCACAAAAATATTGTAAAACTCCATAAAAAAATGTATAAAGGCTATTTGGAATTGATTGAAATTCATCTATTAAAAATATTCTTTTTGTAAAATTTGGTAATTTTATTAAAACAGAATTTTTATTAGCTATAAGTGTTTGAAAGAATTGAACAAAAGTAGTTATAATAAATGGATGATCAAATGTTTCTTCTGAGAAATTATAATTTATTAAATTTTTAATGTTAGATTCTAAATTATTTTCATCTTTTAATAATTTTTCTATGACACTTGAACAATTAGAAGATGATGTATAATTTAATACATCTAACATCAATTCATTTTCACAAATGCTTGATGATTGATCTATAATAGAAGTAAATGGCAAAGTCATAATTATACCATAGTCTCCAACTTCTTGTTGAATAACATTTGCTAATTTTAGCATCATAAATGTTTTACCTGAACCAGTTGGCGCAGTCAATTCAAACATTCTATTAGATTTTTTTTTCAATTTATTAGATAAATTGAAAACTGCATCATTTCTTATTTCTGTTCTTATTTCATTTAATTTTGAATCAACTTTCAAATTATCTAAAAATTTATTAAGATTATTATTAAGTAAATAATTATATTTATTAATATCATCTAATAAATATATACTATTATTTGATGCATCTCTCTTATCTGCCTCTATTAATTGCGAGAAATTGAATGTTGTATCAAAGTAATTTTTCAATGAATCTTTCTTCCATATATCAGAATAATCTTTATGCTCACACAAACCTTTAAATAATATATCTTTAAATTTTCTATCAAATTTATAACTATTATCATTAAAATCTTCAAAATTATCATTTATAAAACTAACAAAATCAATAGAGTCATTACCATTAATGAAATTTTTTACATTATTTATTTCAGAATCTTCAAAAATATTATCAATATTTCTCAAATCACTATGATGTCTAGTAATAATATTCGAAATTATATTTAATGATATTTTATTATCATTAAATATTTTTAAATATTTGCCTTTTATTTTAGTATTATAATACAATAAATAAATAGAAATATAGGTAGAAAGGTAAGAATGATTTGCAAAATTGAATTTTTTTCCAAATAATTTATTTTGAAAATTTATATTTGTTTTTGCAATATCATGAAACAGTGAAACATATTCTATAATAAGATTAGAGAAACCTCTTTTTTGAGATTTCTCTAATACTCCTTTCAAGTGTACTTGAAGTTCTTTATTTGAATGTGAAAAAAATTTACTCATTTTATATCAATACAATAATATCGTCATTAAATTTATAATAATCTCCTACACTTTTAATAAATTTACCATTATCTGAAAAGAAAACACTTTTATTTTTCTTTGGATCATTGAACCAGTTATCATCCTGATGAGTTGGTATATTATCATTATATATAATATCATCAGAGTAATCATCAATTAAATTAGTGATGAAAGTTTTAGTTTCAAATTTACCAGTAAATTTTAAAGCATCACTTATTTCAATATTAGTAATGTCACAATCACACTGTTTAATTCCTAATGTTGGTTTCCAAACAAAAAATTCATTTTCTATGTTGTAAATAAAATTTTCAAATAGTTCATTTGTTTCAATATCATCACTTACACAAGTAATATAAACAGTCCAATTCGGATTTTTAATATATTCCATTGGTCTTGGAATTCTATTTGGTCTATCTCTATCATAGTTATTGAAATTGCAGGCATAAGTAGAAATAGATTCTTTTCTAAAATCATTATTAATTGATAAAGAATACTTTAAATTTACTGATAATATAGGAAAAAGTCGTTTAAAATCAGCTCTTTCTATACCAATAACTGCTCCAATTAATCCAATCAATGCTGGTTTAGTAATAAAAGAATATGTTAAAGGATTATTATTTGTATATGGTATTTTGAAATGACCATAATTACCAGTGAGTTGAAATTTTACTGTTTTCATTAAATTAAATCTTTAAAATTAAACTTAGAATTTAATTCAAGTTTAGTAATCAAATCTTCATCTTCAGTAAAGAAATTAACAGATTTGACATTATCTTTTGAACATTTATCAATTAGTTCATCTAATTGTAATTCATAGTCAGAACTACTTCTAATGTTAATATCTTCAATATCAGATTTAATTTTAACTAATGTATTGATATTACGAATAGTCTTATATACATTTATAGCAGGATTAAATTTATATTCAAATTCTTGATATACAATTTCTAGTATTAAAATTGGAGTCTGTCCTGATTTTGATTTTGAATTTTTATCACGAATACCTAGCCAGAGACAAGATAACATTTTATAAATATCATCTTCAGTTAACTTATTTATTCTTGCTGTTTCTTCATTTAGCCATCCTTCAACTGCAATAATTGAATATGGTACTAAACTTGTTGTTCCCATTGAACCTTGATTGTTGGATATTTCTGATGGAAAAACTGTTGTATTTTGAAATATTTCAGTTCTAACTTTATTTAAAGAATATGACAAATTTCTAAATTGAATAGCACCTTCTATTGCACAATTACTTTTTGTATCTGTTAAAATACCACCAAATAATCTAACATCAATAAATTCCTTCATCAAATCATATAAATCAATAGTATTACCAGAAGATATTGATTTTATAACTTTAGTTATATCATCACCAATTTTTGAAATATACCCATTATCTAATAGATATTTTCTAAATGAATATGCAGAACCTGTCATAGTCATATCAATTTTTGAAATTGATGATATAAATTTTTTAATTTCAATTACATCGTATTTACAAAATATTGTTTCTATAGATGAAAATTTTTTAATAAATTCATCTCTGATATAACGTTTAATTCTCAAATCTGATACCATAATTTTTTCATTGGCATTATCATATCGTTGCTCATTTGTAAATGGGTCACCATTAGGGACATTGTTCTGAGTCTCAAAAAGTAATAAATAGCTTCTTTTTTCCATTGTTTTTATTTTTTTTTATATTATTCTGTAATTTCTTTTTTATTATATGAATATTGTCCATCAAAATATCCTATTATAAATAATTGAATATCTAATTTGTCAGAACATTTTTCGCGAAGTGTTTTAATTTCACCGAATTTAGTCTTGTCAATATAAGATTTATTTATTTCTAATCGTTGGCAAAAATCAGATAAAAAAACATTCACATCTTTTAAACTTCTAATTCTTCTTGATATTTGTCCATTAAAATTTTGAATAAATTTTACCAAATTTTTTCTATCTTTTTGCCAAGTTTTACAAAACTCACCAAGTTGATTTCCTAATTTATATGAATCACTATTCATATTCTTCATTTCTTCATTTTCACCATTTTTTTCCATATATTTTAAAAATTTATAATTTTTTGTTATATTATTATATTCATTTGTGATGTCTCGTATTTCACTATTATTCCTAATTGAATATTCTATTTTTTGAATTAAAATAGTTTTCAAAAATGTATTTGTATAATAATTATCTTGAAATATTTCTATAATCCACTTAACAATAAATGATCCATATGACTTAGTTTTTGTCTCAGTCTCTTTTTTGAAAAATTTCTCAAATGCATATTTTATATTATACTGATAATCATTGGAATTTAATTTTTTGTTGATACCATACACTTTATCATTTAATTTTTCTAACTTAGTCAATTTAAAATTTCTAAGTAATAAAATATCACTAGTTGTGTTTCCACCTTTCAATTTAAATATGATATCAAAAGAAACTTCATCTTTAATAGATGATGTAATAAGTCCATTCAATCCACAATTTAATAAATCATCTATACATGGTGTCATCGTATTAGAACGAGATGATGATATATTAGATACCACACTATTTAATGTTTTATTCGTTATTTGATTATCTAATATATCATAAGTTAATGATTCAAAATTTGGTAAATATGTGAACATATAATCATTTATTATATATTTTAATTTTGTCGAATGAAATTTAACAGAATATATTAAGTCATTCAATAAACTTTTATTCAAGAAAAATGATTTATCTGATTCATCAAATGAAAAATTTGGACACTGACTAATTTTTTTATTTGTATTAAAAAATCCAAATAAGGAATTTGTTAATAACAAATTATTATTAGTATTTGATGTAGTTATGTTATTAATATATGTATCATCAATTACATTCATAATATTAATATCATCATAAAATTCTTGTCCATTAATTTTAATATTAAAAATTATTCCATCTCCAATTTGTACATTATCAATAATATTTTTAATACAAACACTATTATTATCAATAATATTTGCATAATCCTCAAACAATGAGTCAGTAATATTTAAAGTTTTTATATTATTAAGACATGATAATATTTTATTGTCTGTTTTTTTACCAGTATTAACACATTCAAAATTTCCAATTATATATGGGAAATTTTTACCTCCAACATCATATTTTAAAACTTTAAAACTTGTGGAAGGTATTAATAATGGAATAGACATTGTTTTATTTATTGTATCAACATAAATCTCATATACATCATATTGAATTTTTTTATTATTTTTGTCAGTAATATCAATAGATGATATTAATGGATGATATTTTACCCTACCAACACTATCATTCCTTATTATATTACCAATTCTTTGTAATGTATTTATCATAATATTATTATTTTATTTGTTTAACAAAACCAAATCCAATAGCGTTCTTGCAGCCAAATCCATTATAATATGATTTAAGTATAACATCATAATCTGACTGAATTTCAAAATCAAAAAGGTAACCCATGATGTAACCATCTTTATATCTCACTCTTCTTTGAATAATTGTAGAAATGTCTATGATAATATCTATATCTGTTACTCTATCAATTTTATTTGATATATTTGTTTTTAATCCAGAAATAAACATATTCTTATTAAGAATTAATGATATCTGACCTTTTTTACCAGGTTCGTTGTTAATTACAACTGGAGAAATTGTTCTGAATTTTGATGGAATATTTAAATTGATGTCAGTATCTTCATGAATTGAAACTATTCGAAATAATATATTAGAAACACTATATAATTTTTTATAATCAACATTTTTTATTATAGAGTCTATAACATTCTGACGATCTGAACTAATAATAAGATGTGCTTTGGATTCATGAATATGAATTCCGTTGTTGTTTTCAAATGTATTGTTTTTAAATATGATATTAGAAAAAGAAAATTTGTTGGTTTCAGTACTATCGTGTAATTCTTGATCATTCACCAAAGAATACACAAATGCTGATATTTCATGATTCAAGTAATATTCAATAACTAAATTATTGTAATTAAGAACATTTAAAACTAAACTTATTCTTTTCATTCTATATTATTTTTAAATTGTTTTTATGAAGTACAAAAGTAATTATAAAGTTTGATAAAACCAAATTTAATTAAATATATTATCTAATTTTTTCAATTTAATTTTTCTCACTTCATTTTTTGTATAGAATAATATATCTAAATCCGATTGTCCAACAAAAAAAACATCATTATCAATGTCATTTTTTATATAAATGCACCTATAATCTTTTTCTTTACTAATAATATTATCACTCAATATTATGTTAGATATTTCATATTCTACATTTTCATAAAAAGTTGTGATATTATTAGAATTATAATCATTTTTGCATAACAATTTATCACCTATGTTAATATCCTGTTTCTTCATATAATTTTTTCAATTTAATTTTTCTAACCTCATTTTTCATATAAAAATGATTACGAAATTCATTTTCATCAAAAAAATATGGGTACATCATATCATTAGAGTCATCAAAAACACAATATTCATAAATTTCAAAAACATCATCTAGAATTATGTGAAAAATATAATATTGTCCTTCTGTGAAACGTGTAGTATAATGATCAGTCAATTTCTTTTTGCATAATATTTTATCACCTTCATTAAAAATGTTCATAGTTTTCTAATTTTTTTAATTTCATATTTCTGACTTCATTTTTCATATAAAAACAATCAAGAAATTCTTGTTTAGTTAAAAAATAAGGATATATATCATTAGTTTCATCAAAAGAAAAACACTCAAAACCGTCAAAAACATCAGAAATAATCAAATGAAAAACATAATACTTTCCTTTTATAAAATGAGTACTATCATTAGCAATTAAATCTTTTTTGCATAATATTTTATCTCCTTCATTAAAATTATTCATCGTTTTCTAAATTTTTCAATTTCATATTTCTGACATCATTTTTACTATAAAAATACTTATATAAAATTTTCTCATCATATCTAAATGGTGTTAACATATCAGTTTCATCACATATATAATACGTATAAACAGCAGGATCGTTGAATATTAGAATTTCCCAAACTATGTAATATTTACCTTTCTTAAATATATCAATATTTTTATTAGAAAGAGTAGTTCTACATAACAATTCATCTCCTTTATTAATATTCTGATTTTTCATTTAATGTTTTCAATTTAATTCTTCGAACTTCATTTTTCTTATAAAAATGATTATATAAAGTAATATCATTTCCTATTGATACTCCTACAACATTATCAATTTTAATCTCATAAATATATTCTTCATATCTAAATGTGTTAATTATCCTAATGTCACCAATATAATAATATTCATCTTTATTAAAATATGCATGAATAGATTTTTTACACAATAATTTATCTCCTATGTTAAGATTCTGTTTCTTCATTAATTTTTTTCAATTTAATGTTTCTGACTTCACTTTTTGTATAAAAATAAGTACGTATCTGTTTAGGTAAAAATGTAAATACTATATCATCTTCATCTAATATATCATATGAATAATCATCTCCAAATATATTCACAAAACAAACAATATAATATTCATTTTTATTAAAAAAATTATGCAATTCTAAACTAAGATTTTTCTTACATAATAAACTATCTCCTATGTTAAGATTCTGTTTTTTCATTAATTTTTTTCAATTTAATGCTTCTAATCTCACTTTTGGTGTAAAAAATATCATAAAAATCTGTATCATTATTACTGAATGAATATAATAATCCAATATTATCTATTATATAATACCAGGATATTCTATTATCAAAATACATAATTCTATCAACAATATAATATTTGTCCTTATCAAAATAATCTACTGAAATAGTAGAAAGTGATTCTTTACATAATAATTTATCTCCTACATTAATATCCATAATTTAATTTTTTCAATTTCATTTTTCTGACATAACTTTTTGTATAAAAATGTTTGTATAATTCTCTTTCTCCCCAGCATAAAAATAACTTTTTACTTTCATCAGAGACATAATAAAAATAATTATCATCATAATCTTCATTATCACTTGATAATATTTCAATTGAATCAACAGAATAATAAAAATCAACTTTAAATTCTAAATAACCTGTTGATATTTTTTCTTTACATAATAATTTATCTCCAATATTAATCATATAATTTTTTCAATTTCATTTTTATTACTTCGTTTTTTGTATAAAAATTATCATATAAAACAATTTCTGTACCAGAAACTACAAATTTACATTCGTTATTTGAAATTAAATAATAGTAATCTTCACTATCATTAATAATCTCTATAACCTTATATCTATGTCCTTTAGTTAATTCTTCAGTACAATGACAATAAGTTTTTTTACATAATAGCATATCTCCAATATTAATATTTTGCTTCTTCATAAATTTTTTTCATTTTTATTGCTCTAATTTCTTGACTAGTATAAAAATACGTAAATAAACGTTCCTCACTAAACCTAAAAGGATATTTTTTAAAATTTTCATCAGATATGTAGTAATATTCATAAGGGTCATCCTTTTGAATGAAATAAATGTTGCAATATTTATTAGAATGAAAATACGTATATGTTCCTTCAAAAAAAGTTTCTTTACATAAAAACCTATCTCCTACACTAATATTTTGATTTTTCATTATTTAATTTTTTCAATTTCATATTTCTTACTTCAGTTAATTTATAAAAAAAACTATATAATCCATATTCACTATCACTAGTCATGGTTCTACTATTATCATCATAAAAATAATATGTATAATTGTCAGAATAATTATCAAAAATATTAGTATTAATTTCTACTAAAATAATACAGTATTCAATTCCTTTCGTAAATTTCATAAGATTATTAAAATAATCTTTTTTACATAATATTTTATCACCTTTGTTAAGATTTTGATTTTTCATTATTTAATTTTTTCAATTTCATTTTTCTGATGTCTTTCTTAGTATAAAAATATGTTTCAATATCTTCATCATTTCTAATTTCTATTTTGCTATTATTATCATCTAGAATATAATAATAATATATTACATTCTCATCACCATCAATCAAAGAACTATCATTAATTGCTATATCAGATATTTCATATTCCTCATCTTTACGAATAGATATTTTATTATTAATGTAATCTTTTTTACATGATAACTTTTCTCCTACATTAAGATTCTGATTTCTCATAAATATCTTCTAATTTTTCAATTTTCATTTTCCTGATGTCTTTTTTGCTACAAAAAAACTCATTAAGATCTGTTTCATGCCGAACTTCTATTTTATTGCAATTATCATCTTTAATAAAATAAAATCTCTCTTCACCTTTCATTACAATCCACGCATTAAGTAATATTTCAGTTACTTCATATTCTTTGCCTTTACGAAAAGATATTAAATCATTTATGTAATCTTTTTTACATAAAAGCATATCACCAATTTTAAAATTTTTATCCTTCATTATTGATTTTTTTCAATTTCATATTTCTTAATTCATTTTTTTCATAAAAATATTCGTGAAAAACACTCTCATTCCAAAATGAACAGGGTTTATTAATTTCTCCATTTAGGTAATAGATATAATCATCTTCTCCAAATATATGATCACACATATTCTTATATGCATAATTATCATCAATTATTTTTATATTAACTACAGAATAATATTTACCTTTTTCAAAATGTGAAAATTCTACCAATTTATCATCACTAATTAAATTTTGAAATAAATCTTTTTTACATAACAATCTATCATCTAAATTGATATTCTTTTTAGTCATTATTTATTTTTTTTAATTTAAGAAGTCTATATTTATTTTTTGTATAAAAATGTCTATTAAAAAATATTGAACCATGATTAAACCTAAATACATATCCAGTTTCATCTTTAATATAATAATCATAATCATTTTTTTTATTTGAATAGTTGCAAATATTAAAAATTTCATAATATTTATTTTTACAAAATCTTATTTTTATGACATCACCAAAATTACTAATATCTTTTTTACAGAATATCACATCTCCAATATTAATATTCTGTTTAATCATTATTTAATTTTTTTAATTTCATATTTCTAACTTCACTCTTAGAATAAAATGCAGAATTCAAATCAATATCATCAATAAATATTATTTCATTATTAATATAATCTTTTAATAAAAGAAAATAATAATTAAAATAATCATCTTCATTTTTTATTGAGAATACTTCATATTCTCTACCTTCATGAAATTTTGTTATAATACTACAATAATCAAGTTTACATAACAACTTATCTCCAACATTAATATTATATTTGGACATTATCTATATTTTTTAATTTTATTTTTCTATCATGAATAGTCGCTAATATGAAATAATCATCAAAATTATTATCTATTTCAGATTCACCATTAGGATATGTTGTTGTATGCGTCCAACTATCAGATAGTTTCCACTCAATCTCAAACATAAAGATAGTCATTTTATTTCTAATTATCTTAATATCGTAATAATTATTTTTTATAAAACTATTTTCAGGTATAAGATAATCATTATATGATTTTTTGCAATAATATTTTTTAAACATTATTTAATATTTTTAATTTTATTTTTCTATCATAAATAGCAGCTAATACAAAATAATTATTAAAATTTATATAAAGATTAGAGATATTGTCATATATCATTAAAATACCTAACCCCTTTTTATTCTTACCAATAATTTCATTAAGTAATTCATCAGTTGTTATTTTACAATCATAATAATTACCTATTATAATATCTCCATATGTTTTTTTACAATAATATTTTTTAAACATTTTTTAATTATTCATATTTTAATTTATAATATTTACCACTCTTAAATTCTATAATATCAAATCCAACATATTTTTTTTCATTGACTGGTATAATCTTTTTTTTAGATTTTATGTCAATAAGCTTTTTTGGTTCTTTCATTGCTATTATAAAGACAAAATATTATAAAGTTTCAAAAACAATTATCATGAAATCACCTATACTAAATAAAAATATCTTTAAATGATTAAAGTAGACGACAAACAAGTGTTCTTTCCTCTGAAATATGAGCCTAAAACATACCAAATAGAAGCATTAAACTTCATGAAAGATAGTATAGTAAATGGTAAACGATTCGTTCTTAATAACTTAAGTACTGGAACGGGAAAATCATATTTAGCTATGATGTTTGCAAACTGGTATAAAGGATTTGTTAATCCAAATGCTAAATTTGACATCTTAACAGGCTCTAAGATTCTTCAGGAACAATATTTAAAGGATTTCAATTTTATTAATAACTATAAAGGAAAATCAAATTATTACTGTCAAACTTTTGATTGTCAATGTGATACAGGTAAAGAATTGTGTGGAATAATGAAAAAACCTTGTGATTCATGTCCATATGACATGGCAAAAAATCAATGGATAACTGGTGATATAGGATTAACAAATTTTCATTTATTTAACACATTATCATTATTTCAAACTGACATATTAAAAAGAAGAGATGGAAATGTACTTATAATAGATGAGTGTCAAAATTTTGAATCTGTATTTTCTGATTATCTAAGTTCTAAATTAAGTGCTAAGATACTCAAAAGATGTGGCATTGAAATGAAAGAAATTGAAACGCTTGACAATAGATATATTTCTAAAATAAAATATATGGATAAATATCTTATTTTTCTTGAAACAAAGTTAATTCCTATTCTTGAAAAAAAGAGAGATCAATTTATAGTTGAGATTTCAAGTTCAACAAAATCAAAAAAGAAAATAGAATTAACTAATTACATTCAGAACATTGAAAGTAAATTATCAGCATTCAAACACTTATTTGATTCACATGCTAATGATCCAGAAAATATAATTCTTGATATTGTAGTAAATAAAAATGAAAAAATGTTTTCTGGTATAGAATTAGTAACAGAACATATATTCGTATATGAATATCTTAATGAATATGTATGGTCTAAATATGATCACATAATATTCATGAGTGCAACAATATTAGATAGAAGTATGTTTAGCTTTATTAATGGATTAGATGAAGATTTAACAAGTTACTATGAAATACCATCTCCATTTTCAATAAAAAACAGACCAATATATTATTTAAAAATTGGTAAAATGAGTTTCACTAGCAAAGAAGAAACTTTCAAAAAACAAGTAGTTTGGGTTAAAAAAATATTATCTAAATACAAAGATAAGAAAGGTATAATTCACACTGCAAATTATGAAATAACAGAATGGATAAAAGAAAATATTATGGATAGTAGATTACTTTTTCATAATACTGAAGATAGAAATGAAATTTTAGAAAAACATCTAACAAGCAAAGAGCCAACTATTTTAGTAAGTCCATCAATGATGGAAGGAATTTCATTGGATGATGATCTTGCAAGATTTCAAATAATAATGAAGATACCATTTCCAAGTTTAGCATCAAAGAAAATTAAAACAAGGCAAAAAATTAAGCCTGAATGGTACTCCTGGAAAACTTGTTTAGATACAATACAAGCATCTGGTAGAGGAAATAGAAGCATAACAGACTATTGTGATACTTTTATATTAGATTCAAACTTT
>Ga0302215_10000230_pt1 | contig 42659 bp, 34 predicted proteins | sample II_Fen_N3_1_FD_194580 | JGI IMG/M metagenome (GOLD analysis project Ga0302215, IMG submission 194580) | Peat permafrost microbial communities from Stordalen Mire near Abisko, Sweden - II_Fen_N3_1 | ecosystem: Environmental > Terrestrial > Soil > Wetlands > Permafrost | place: Sweden: Abisko... | reverse complement strand
TTCACAACGACAAAATTGTGGTAGATGAACCGTCGGTTGTAGCTTTGGACAAACGCACCGATAAGCTGATTGCAATTGGCGAAAAAGCTCGTCAGATGCAAGGAAAAGAAAATGAAGGAATTCGTACCGTTCGCCCGTTGCGCGATGGTGTGATTGCTGACTTCTACGCTGCAGAATTAATGATTCGCGGTATGATAAAAATGATTCCTACCAAAAATCACCTCTTCTCTCCTACCCTTAAAATGGTGGTTTGTATTCCTTCAGGAAGTACCGAAGTAGAAATTCGTGCGGTACGTGACTCAAGTGAACATGCCGGTGGACGCGAAGTGTACATGATTTATGAACCAATGGCTGCGGCTATCGGTATTGGTATTGATGTAGAAGCTCCCAACGGTTGTATGATTGTTGATATAGGTGGTGGTACTACCGAAATTGCGGTTATTTCGCTGGGTGGTATTGTTTCTAATAAGTCTATCCGCATTGCCGGTGATGACCTCACGCTCGATATTGTAGAATACATGGGACGTATGCACAATATCAAAGTGGGTGAACGTACCGCTGAACTAATCAAAATAAACGTGGGTGCAGCTCTTACTGATCTGGAAGATGCCCCTGAAGATTATATCGTTCACGGACCGAACCGTATGACGGCTTTGCCAATGCAGGTTCCGGTTTCTTATCAGGAAATTGCACATTGTCTTGAAAAATCCATTTCCAAAATTGAAGCTGCTATTTTGAGCGCGTTGGAACAAACTCCGCCTGAATTGTATGCAGATATTGTTCAAAAAGGAATTTACCTTGCCGGAGGTGGTGCGTTGCTACGCGGGTTAGACAAACGTCTGACTGACAAACTGAATATTCAGTTTCATATAGCTGACGATCCATTGCGTGCCGTAGCTCGTGGAACAGGTATCGCGTTGAAAAACGTTGATAAATTCTCGTTCCTGATTCGATAAAACTATTCTAAATTTTCGGTAACCACGGGATATGTCTTGTGTTTACCGAAAATTTCTATTCTATAATACACCATTTTCTCCGTGCAGTTTCGCCCATCATGAAGAATCTTATCAATTTTTTGATTCAATATAGCGTTGTGTTTTTATTTCTATTCCTAGAAGTAATTTCCTTCACCTTGGTTGTAAAAAATCAGGATTATCAAAAAAGTGTTTTTCTGTCATCGAGTAACTCGGTAGTTTCGGGCATGTACGAATGGAGCAATTCGGTTGTAGAGTTTTTTAAACTACGAGCTGCCAACGATAATCTGTCTGAAGAAAATACTGCGCTGAAAAACCAGATCATCAACCTGCAAAATAAATTATCAACGCTGAAAAAGGACACTCCTGACTCCACACATTTTCGCGTTCCGCCCGAAATGGAATACCAGTTTATTGCCGCCAAAGTAATAAACTGCTCTACCAACAAACTACTTAATTACATTACGCTAAACAAAGGTGCCATTGACGGAATTAAAACAGATATGGGCGTTATTAGCGACGAAGGTGTGGTTGGAATTATAAAAACCGTTAATGACAGAAACTCTGTTGTAATTCCTATTTTAAATAACAAGTTAGAAATCAGCTGTAAATTCAAACGAAACAATTATAGCGGGCCGCTTAAATGGTCGGGCGAGGATTATCGTTTTGCTAATTTGAACGACATTGCTCGTCACGTTGAGTTAGCATTAGGCGATACGTTGGTTACAAGCGGATTTACTTCTAACTTCCCAGAAGGAATTCCTGTTGGAAATATTGAGGACTTTAAAATTAAAGAAAGTGACGCTTATTATAAGATAAAAGTGAAGTTAGCTGTTAACTTTCGGACACTTTCACATGTAAAAGTTATTAATTCATTCAACTATCAGAAACAAAAAGAATTAGAAAAGAAAGCAGAAGAACAATAACAATTTAATTTACGATTTTTAGAGAACATAGAAATAGTAAATCATTCATTAAAATATGCCTATAGTACTTCAAAACATAATCAGATTCATACTTTTGGTGCTTCTTCAAGTGCTGGTACTGAATAATATTCAATTTCTGGGGTACATCAATCCGTATTTATACATCCTCATTATACTAGCTCTTCCTGTCCAAATGCCCCGTTGGCTCTCGCTCATACTGGCTTTTGGATTAGGCTTAATTATCGATGCATTTGCCAACACCATTGGGATGCATGCATTCGCTACTGTTCTGGTGGCTTTTCTCCGAAACGGAATTATAAAATTATTTACTTCCATTGAGGAAGGAAATAATCCCACGCCTTCTTTTTACAGTTTTGGCGTGAGTGCTTACGTAAAATATGTGGTTGTATTGGTTCTTATACATCACTCTACACTACTGATGCTTGAAGCTTTTTCGTTTGTAAATTTCGGAATCACACTTACCAAAATTATACTAAGCACTGCTGTTACCGTATTAATGATTCTGGGCATTCAATCGCTTAGCAAAAAGTAAAGTATGATAAACGACACGCTCCAAAATCGAAGGTATGTGATTGGCGGAATCATGACAGCAGTCGTCATTTTATATATTTTACGTTTGTTCAGCATCCAGATTATTGAAACAAAATATAAGAATGGTGCGGAAAGTAATGCTTTCCTGAAAAAAACACAATTTCCATCCAGAGGGCTCATATACGACAGGAATCATAAACTGTTAGTGTACAACAAGCCAGCTTACGACATTACCCTCATTGTTCGCGAAATTCACGATCTGGATACACTGGCTTTCTGTAAAGCCCTCAAAATCGACAAACAATTTTTCATCAACCGCATAGCCGAAATTAAAGATTACAGAAAAAATCCTAGCTATTCATCGTACACTCCTCAGCTCTTTATGACGCAGCTCGGCATTGAGGATATTGCCACTATTCAGCAATCAATGTACAAATACCCTGGATTTTACATACAAAACCGTACCCTGCGTGAATATGCCTACCCAAACGCGGCTCATGTGTTGGGTAGTATCGGTGAAGTTTCGCAAAAACGAATTGAAAATGATGACTACTACAAAACAGGCGATTATGCTGGCAGAGATGGTATAGAGTATACTTATGAGGAACAATTACGGGGCGAAAAGGGAGTGGAAATTTTACTGCGCGATGCAAAAGGCAGAATCAAAGGAAAATATGAGAATGGAAAAGAAGATGTAGCACCTAAAGCCGGTGAAAACCTGACTCTTACACTCGATTTTCAACTACAAATTCTCGCCGAAAAACTTTTACAGGGGAAAATAGGTAGTGTGGTGGCCATCGAACCGGAGACCGGCGAAATTTTGGCTATGGCTTCCAACCCAACCTTCAATCCGGGAATTCTGGTAGGAAGAGAACGCTCAAAGAATTATAATTCGCTGCTACACGACCCTACTAAACCGCTGATGAACCGCGCTACACAAGGCCAGTATTCGCCGGGGTCAGCATTCAAAACCCTTCAGGCGCTGGTTTGCCAGCAAATGGGTGGAATTACGGAACATACATTGTTCAGCTGTAATGGACCTGAATCATCTCCGGTAAAATGTACACACCACCACGGTTCTCCGGTAAGTTTGCTGAGTGCTGTTGAGCAAAGTTGTAATCCTTATTTCTGGAATGCATTCAAGGCTACCATTGAAAAAAACGGATATGGTCCGAAGAATATCAATTTCAGAACCACTTATGATGAGTGGGTTGATCGGGTAAAGAGTTTTGGGCTTGGAGAAAAATTCAAAGACGGTGATCTTTATGAGCAGTCTCGCGGATACATTCCATCACAAAAATTCTACAACAAGGTTTATCGTTCCGAAAAAGGATGGCGTGCTATTACCATACGTTCCAATGCAATCGGACAGGGCGAGGTTATGGCTACTCCCTTACAGATGGCCAACCTGATGTGTGCAATTGCCAACGAGGGACATTACATCACTCCGCACCTGAACAAGTGTGACTCGATGTTGAAAAAAATTCATTACTGCAAAGTGGATAAAAAATACTTTCCTATTGTATTTGAAGGAATGTGGCGTGTATTTGAATCGGGGACAGCAAGAGCTTCAAAAATCCCGGGAATAGACATGTGCGGAAAAACGGGTACTGCCGACAATAGCCATGGAAAACCACACTCCGTTTTTGTAGGGTTTGCACCAAGAGTACATCCCAAAATTGCTATAGCAGTTATTGTGGAAAATGCCGGAGGTGGAGCAACCTTCGCTGCACCTATCTTCAGTTTACTGGTGGAGCAGTACCTCCGTGGAAAAATAACACGCGTTGAAAAAGAAGAAGAAATCTCAAATATAGTAACTAACTCGTATGTACAAGAACGTTAGTATAAAATATGCACTGGATTGGACAACAGTATTTTATTATGTTGTTTTGATCGTTATGGGGTGGATCAGCATTTATGGCGCCAGCTATAACTTTGATCAGGCTAGTGTTTTTGATTTCAGCCAACGTGCGGGTATGCAGATTATCTGGATTTTGACTGGTTTTGCCATTGGTGGTGCGCTGCTGTTGATTGATTCCAGGATGTACAACTTTTTTGCCTATTTTATTTATGGATTCGCTATATTTCTGTTGATTGTAACCATCTTTGCCCCCCGGTCTATTGCCCCTGATATTAAAGGGTCACATTCGTGGTTAGTGTTTGGACCCATCCGTTTTCAACCTGCCGAATTAGCTAAGGTAGCCACAGCGCTTGCCCTTTCCAAATTCATGAGTTCGTACAACTATAAACTCAAAAACTGGAAGGATTTGATTCCGTTGGGGTTTATCATTTTTGTACCTGCTGTACTCATTATTCTTCAAAATGAGACAGGTACTGCATTGGTATTTGTTGCGTTTCTTTTGATGTTGTACCGTGAAGGAATGAATGGTATTGTTCTCCTGCTTGGATCATTTGCAGTACTGCTTTTTGTGATTATCATTAAGCTGAGCGTAATCCCGATACAAACAGACAGAGGTACTCTGGGCATGGTATTGGGTATGGGCATAATAATGCTAGTCCAGATAGGATATGCTATTTTCTTCGGAAAGAACAGAAAAGAAGCTTTTATAGTATTGTTAGGTACACTTGCTATCGGATTGATTTCGTACGTATTAAATATCTGGTTTTTTATCAACTACAATTATGTGGCTATTTTCGCTGTAGTGGCATCGTGTATTTACTGGTTGATCGTTGAACTCTTTTACAGATACAAAAGATATTGGTTTTTGGTGCTATTCTCCATAGGATCCGTTTTGTTTTGCTTCTCTGCCGATTATTTATTCGAAAAGGTACTGGAACCACATCAACAAATACGTATCAAAGAATTGCTAAAGATGGAGAGCAATCTTGCCGGATCGGGTTATAACGTAAACCAATCAAAAATAGCCATAGGTTCAGGAGGTTTATGGGGAAAAGGTTTTCTGAATGGTACGCAAACCAAGCTTAAATATGTACCGGAACAAGACACCGACTTTATTTTCTGTACAGTGGGCGAAGAACACGGCTTCTGGGGCTCTACTTTGGTGTTATTTATTTACTGGATGCTATTAATGCGCCTTTTACGCATTGCTGAGCGGCAGCGAGATCAGTTCAGCCGGATTTACGGTTATTGTGTAGCCAGCATTTTTTTCTTTCACCTCACAATAAACATAGGGATGGTACTGGGGATAATGCCGGTTATTGGCATTCCTTTGCCGTTTTTCAGCTATGGAGGCTCGTCGTTGTGGGGTTTTACTGTTTTGCTGTTTATCCTGCTTAGATTAGACGCTGCAAGGCTAGAAAGCATGAGGTAACTGCTATATGCAATTAAGGACTATCGAGAAAAAGCAAATATAAGGTTTGACGCTAAAATCTGGTTCGATATCATTTAAATATACTTCACTACCATATAAACCGCCACACCTAATAGAAAAACAGCATAAACTTTTTTGAAAGTAGTTGCAGGTAGCTTTATAGCTAGCTTAGTTCCAAAAAACACTCCGAAAACAATTCCTAAGGCCATTAATCCGGCATAGATCCAATTCAGATAACCACCCTGGGCATACACTATCACACTGGGCAATCCGACGGGTAGCTGCAGCGCGGCAAGAGAAGTTGCTGATGCTGCCTTGACATCGTATCGAAAAAATTTAATAAGTATCGGAACTATCACCAATCCTCCACCTTTGCCAAACAGACCGGCGATGACTCCGGCAAAGATTCCAACGACTATATAAATCCAAAATGAACGTTGAATTTTTTCTCCGCTTATAGGATTTTCGGTTCTAGAATTGTTTTTTCTCCTGAATAACGTTGGAATGTCAAGATAACCCACCGCCACATAAAGCAAAAATGCCGCATAAAGTTTTGATAAAACTTTTACATCGACCGAAATGGCCAACTCTGCACCGAAGAAAGAGCCAGCCAATAAACCGATAGAGATCCAAAGAGATTCTTTGATATTTATATAACCAGCTTTATAATAAGCTACTACACCCAAAACACCCACTGGTAATAGCATTGCGGCAAGCGATGTAGCATTGGCATTAAGCATATCCATCCCGAAAAAAGCTATCAACGCAGGAACCATAATAATTCCGCCTCCAATGCCAAATAATCCAGACATCACTCCGGCAACTAGACCCACTATTAATATCCCTATTTCCATACCTTTATACTATTCATTTTTTCGTCACAAAATTACTTCAATTTATTCAATGGAAAAATTATCCTTATATAAATTTGAAAAGAAAAAGCGTCTTACATAAAGGTGCAAGGCGCTTTTTAAAATTATGAATAGTTCATTGAAACTAGTTCTGCTGTACTATATCGAGTGTATCTGAAGCTATCATAAATTCTTCGTCAGTTGGAATAACGCATATATTTACAGCAGATTCAGGTGTACTTAAAAGTATTTCTTTACCTTTTGAAACTTTGTTCAGGTCGAAATCAATCTTCACTCCAAGATAAGCCAATTGCTTACAAACGTATTCACGGGTTTCTGTCTGATTCTCTCCTACCCCACCCGTAAATACAATTGCATCTACGCCATTTAGCACTCCAACATAACCCGAAATATATTTCATTACTTTGTATTCGTACATGTCCCAAGCAAGACGAGCGCGTTCATTGCCTTCGCCCTTCGCTTTATCCACATCGCGCATATCAGAAGAAACTCCTGAAACCCCTAAAACTCCGCTATGCTTATTAAATAGAGTAGAAACCGAAGCCGAACCAATCATTTCTTTTTCCATAAGGAAAGTAACCACCCCCAGATCCACATCGCCGGATCGTGTTCCCATCATAAGCCCTTCAATTGGCGTGAAACCCATAGAAGTGTCTACCGATTTGCCATTTTTAATCGCACATATAGACGCTCCGTTGCCCAAGTGAGCAACTATAATGCGTGAATTGCTATAATCTAGTCCAAGAAAATCTGCTGCACGACGCGAAACATATCGATGGCTTGTTCCATGGAAACCATATCGACGAATGCCGTATTTAGTGTACAAGGAATGAGGAATACCATACATATAAGCGTAGTCTGGCATTGTTTGGTGAAATGCCGTGTCGAATACTGCAACCTGCGGAACTGTAGGCAAAAGTTCTGTAATTGCATTTATACCGGCTAAATTTGGTGGATTATGTAGTGGGGCTATTTCAATACACTCGGTAATCTTCTGAATAACTTCTTCAGTAATCAAAACACTTGAATTAAATTTCTCTCCCCCATGAACTACGCGATGACCTACAGCATTAATTTCCTCTAAGGATTCAATACATCCATGTTTTTGACTGGTCAAAACTCCCAGGATATATTCTATCCCAATTCGGTGTTCCAGTATTTCTCCTTTAAGCAGAACTTTCTGCCCATCTCGACGAACATGCTTCAAAAATGAGCCTTTCATACCAATTTTCTCTACAGCGCCAGAACTTAGCTCCTCTTTATTTATCATGTCGAGCAGCTTGTATTTAATGGATGAACTTCCGCAGTTCAAAACAAGTATTTTCATGGATTTTGATTCTTGAATTAGACTTTTAATTGATTGACAAGTAAATAGGTTTACATTTACAAATATAGAATTTTTTTCTGAATATTTTTTGCTCTTTATCTAAAATGTGCTCCAATTAATGATAATAAAAAAAATACCTGAGACTATAAAGTCTCAGGTATTTTTCAAATATCGTGTATACAAATCAATTACGATTCTTGAGTATCTCAATTGTGTCCGATGCAATCATGAATTCTTCATCTGTAGGAATTACCGCTACATATACTTGTGAGTCTTCGGTACTTAGTTTTACGGCAATACCCTGTGAAGCGGCATTCAGGTCATAATCAATTTTTACACCCATAAATCCAAGCCCTTCACAAATATATTTACGAGTAAAAACATGATTTTCGCCAATACCGCCTGTAAATACAATAGCATCTACACCACCCATTGCTGCAGCAAAAGCACCAATATATTTTCGGAGTCTGTACACGTACATCTGACGAGCTAAACGTGCCCGATCATTTCCTTCCTTAACTGCTTTTTCAATATCACGCATATCTGATGAAACGCCTGACACTCCAAGCATTCCACTGTGCTTATTGAATAATGTAGAAACTGCTGATGCTCCAATCATTTCTTTTTCCATCAAAAAAGTAACCACACCTAAATCCACATCACCCGAGCGCGTTCCCATCATCGGTCCTTCAATCGGGGTGAATCCCATGGAAGTGTCAACAGATTTTCCGTTTTCAATGGCCGTTACTGACACACCGTTACCAATATGCGCTGTAATAATTTTTGAGTTATTATAATCCAGTCCGAGAAATTCGGCCGCACGTTTCGAGACATAACGATGACTCGTTCCGTGAAAGCCATAGCGTCGAATACCGTATTTAGAATAAAGAGTATATGGAATGCCATACATGTAGGCATAATCGGGCATGGTTTGATGGAAAGCCGTATCAAACACTCCAACCTGTGGCATATTTGGTAAGAGTTCCGAGATAGCACGGATACCCGCCAAATTTGGTGGATTGTGCAATGGAGCTATGTCTATGCATTCAACTAATTTTTGAATGACCTCATCAGTAATCAATACACTGGAATTAAATTTTTCCCCTCCATGAACTACACGATGACCAACTCCTCCTATTTCTTCCAACGACTTAATACAACCGTGTTTTTCGCTGGTAAGAATTCCTAGAATATACTCAATTCCTATCTGATGCTCCAAGATTTCACCCTTTAACATCACCTTAACTCCATCCGGACGGGTGTGCTTCAAGAAAGAGCCTTTCATCCCAATCTTCTCAACCGCTCCTGAACCAAGCTCTAAATTACTCTCCATTTCGAGTAATTTGTATTTTATTGATGAACTACCACAATTTAAAACTAATACCTTCATCATTCTTTTCCTCCACCTATTTAACTATATTTCCAGCTTCGTCGTAAGTATAAAAACCCTTACCACGGCTTACTCCAAAATGTTTAGCCCTGTACAAACGCAACAGAATTGGTGATGGTTTGTATTTGATACTTCCATACTCATCCCAAAGATTTTCAAGCAGTTTTACGATCTTCTCAATGCCCATTTGGTCTGCCGTACGAAACACTCCCTGGCGGTGGCCAAAACCAACAGTCAGTACTAAATCTATATCTTCCACACTTGAAATGCCTTCCATCAAAATTCCACAGGCTTCGTTAAGCTGAATAAGGAACAATCGAATACTTATCAACCCAGCAGACTCCATAACCGGAACATACTGATGATTGATTAATTTTGCAAACTGACAAACCTTATCAAAAGTTTCAGTGGAAGTATTTAATCCGGGAACAATTTCGATAATTTGAGATCCGGGTATATTGGACAAGAAATGAAGACCAATACAGCGCTCAGTATGTTCTAGCTCGGCAGCTAAATCGGTTACAATCACAGTTGAAACGTTAGAAGCAATGATAGCATTCGGAGAGAGAACTTTTTCCAATTGCAAAAATACTTCCTTGCGCTGGTTGATACGACGTTCGCCGGTTTGATCATCGTAGCGAATAGCCTCAATTACAAAATCACAACCACTAAAATCTTCATAATTGGTAGTACCTGAAATTCGGGCAAGAATTGCCTTTTTTTCATTTACGGTAAGACCCCAGCTTTCTATTTTCTTGTCCAATTTATCTTCAATACGAACATAGGCATTACCGATTCGTTCTTCTGAAGGTTCCAGAAAGACTACTTCCATACCGTTGAGAGCGGCCGTGGTAGCTATTACGCTCCCTTCCTTACCGCAGCCTACCACACCTATGCGCGAGAAAAGTGTCCGGTTGCGCTTGCGTTTACTTAGACCGTAGCGTTCAATTGCTTCAATAATTTCTTCTGCCATAATATTCTCTTTAATGCATAATTAATAATTCATAATGCATAATTCTTTATCCAAAATACATCATCCAATTATGAATTACGTATTATGAATTGTGAATTAGTTTTTCATCGCCTGATTAGCCGTAATCGTTATCATCCTCACAATATCATCAACAGAACAACCACGAGACAGATCGTTGATAGGTGCAGCCATACCTTGCAAAATAGGGCCTACAGCCTGCGCCCCCGAGAAACGTTCTACCAACTTATAAGCTATGTTACCCGCTTGTAGATCTGGGAAAACCAACACATTGGCATGCCCGGCTATTTTGCTTCCCGGAGCTTTGCTCTGTCCAACCGAAGGAACCAACGCCGCATCGGCCTGCAATTCACCATCTATCATCAATTCCGGCGACATTTCTTTGGCAAGTCGGGTTGCTTCCACTACTTTATCAACTAGCTCATGTTTTGCGCTTCCTTTTGATGAGAAACTTAACATAGCCACACGTGGTTCGTATCCACAAATTACACGTGCTGTTTCAGCAGTACAAATAGCAATCTGAGCCAGTTCAGGTGCAGTCGGGTTTGGATTCACCGCGCAATCGGCAAAAACCAGCAACCCATTTTCACCATACTGAGGCGTAGGAGTAAACATCAAGAGCGCTCCTGAAACGACATTGATTCCGGGTAACGTTTTTACAATCTGGAAAGCCGGACGCAACACATTGCCCGTCGTATTGTGAGCTCCTGCCAGTTCGCCATCGGCGTCACCGTTCTTAATCATTAGACAGCCCAAATATAATGGATTTTTTGCAAGTTTGGTTGCTTCTTCTATAGTCATACCTTTGCTTTTACGAAGTTCAAAAAGCAAATTACTATAATCACCCATTTTAGCATTTGTTTCAGGATCAACAATCGTGGCTTCAGCAATGTAAGTCAAGTCATTTTCCTCAGCTAATTTCTTAATCTCATTTTCATTTCCTATCAAAATAAGCTTGGCAGCTTTTTCTTTCAGGATAATATCCGCAGCCTTCAAAGTGCGAATTTCAGTACCTTCGGGCAATACAATACGTTGTAAGTTTGCCTTGGCACGAGCCATAATGTTTTCTAATAAATCCATTTTGTAGAGAAATAATGTTCTGGTAATCGGCGGGAGGAATTTTTCTTCGAGCTTAAAAACGATACAAAGATACAGCAATATTCCAAAATTGCAATGTAGAGATGGCAGTTTTGTGTAAATATTTGATAGTACGCCAAATTATCTAATAAAAACCACCTTAATCCGGGGCAAAAATTCGCCGTTTTCTTGTAAAAAACATGGTCGTTTATTAATTTTCAACTTTATATTTCTGAAATCATTTTATGCAGAAAGATTAGAAACTAAAACTCATATTTTAGTAATAGTCTCATATCGGTTTTCCTATTTCCCGAAATGGTTTCATTGCCACTACTCAGGGTTTCACGATCATCCGCATATACTGTTTGCGCTATTTTAAACCACAAAGACAGTTTTTTGTTCATATCGTATTGCAAATTCAGATAATACCGGTTACCCAAACCAAAATACATGGGAATGGAAAAAGCATACAGAACATCGTTTTCGTACGAATAAAGGCGATTTTCGTAATTTACGGCATCAAAAAACTGATAACGCAGATTTACTTTTAGCGGAATGTTCTTAAAAGCATAACTTACATCCTGTAAGGCGATAACACCATACGTCATCTTTTCTCCCGCCCGCCTTGATAAGTTTGCTTCCAGCACGTTTTTAAAACTAAAGTTTCCGTAAGAATAACTTAGCTGATAACGCAAAGAAGTTTTCTGAAGAGGAATCACTACGGGCATAACATTTCCCACATCTGAAAGATTGGTCTGTTTTTCTTCAAACTTAAACCGCCAGTACATGGCAATATCGCGTTTCGGGGCAAAATCTGCCTGAACAAGATAGTCTTTGCCAATGGATGGTAAATCTATGCCATATTTTGGCCATGGAAAGCGATAACTATCGGCATATGCAGCAAATTTCCATTTTCTGAAAGGCCTGATTTCAACTCCCAGATACAATCCGCTTTCATTGTTTATCCTGGATGTTTCTGAAAACGAAGAAGCATAAAACGTATCATAATCGCGCGAATAATGGCGATGCAGCATCACCAGGCTGATATAAGAAAGCGGGCTAAAAAAACAACCATTCAGGGTGGCAATCGAACCGTTATCGGTGGTAGCAGTTTCGCCAAATAAATTAAGTTTATGCAAACGGTATCTGTAAAAAATACCCGCAGTGGTTTGTCTTTTTCCACTGAAATAAAAGTAATTGTACACCGACTTATTAGGTACGAGCGCATTATCAAGCTCGGTATGAACGGCTGTTACACCCAGCTGCAGATTCATATTGGTATAAGTCACATTACCTCCCGCTATCTGCTGATTGACAGTATGCATCTTGCTCAACTCTGACAAAGTACGGTGATATCCCGTTTTGATAGAACTGGAAAAAGTTCCATTCACAGTATCACCATCTATCATTTTATTGGAATAAAAAGCCGAGATATCAAACTTTCCTAATCGAATAGTAGCTCCTCCACCTCTGAAAAAATTGCTCTCATCGGTTGAGCTGAACTTCTTCAATCCTGAATTTCGGGGTGTCACATTCAGTACATACGAAGATTTTCCCATCGAAAACTCAGGATGCAACACCAGACCCTGACCAAAGTTGGCACGAAAATCACCAGCAACAACTGTTTTAAATTTTGCAAAACCATTAAGCTGTACATGAAAGGAATAGAAATCATATCCTTTATGTGCCTTTCCCCAAAACTGCTCTCCCGCATCCTTCTCTGCCGTCAGGCCAAATTGCACTCTGTCTTTGTAATGAAACCGGTACCTGAGCGAATTGTATAGTTCGTTTCCAATGTATTTTCCTGTATTAGACTCACTTGCATCCAGTTCATCATCCGTTAAAGAATGGTAGCCTTCTTTACTTTCTATTCCACGATCTAAACGAAAATACAATTCATTTTTCCCATATTTCCACAAATCGCTCCAGTAAATTTTCTTATCATTCTGCATTCCATCTCCCACGCTCACAAAAGGGAGCATACGTCTTATATCGGTCATGTCAATCCCTTCTACCAATTGTAATTCGAAAATTGTTTGCATGGAACCCGATTGATAAACATAAGCAAGAATGTTTTCAACCTGATTGTCCGACAAAAATGGAAGCTTTTCCAGCTGTTCACGTGTTGCCTGATTCAGATTAATTGGGTTTTGAGCGCAGAACATTAAATCTTCGTAAAAACTATCGTAGTCTATATCATCTTCACTTTCGGCAGTATATTGTTCGAATATGTCTGCAATCAGTTGTTCGGTAGTCGAAACAGCATCCTGTGCTCTTACCGGATAAGAACATAACAGACATAAAACCAAATAAGCAAACAAGCGTTTCACAATAAAAAAGGTTAAGGTGATGACTTATTTTCTGAATCGATATTTTATTGTTGCATTACTATTTAGACCAAGCAACGGATGTAGCTCGCAGTTCAGGTTAATCAAAAAACCTCCGGTTTTAAATCCGCAACCCAAGCATGGAATCAAATAATCCGAACCGTAAGCACCCAGTTTTATGTTGGTGAATTGAAGCATTTGATATTCAAACCCGCAAGCAAAACGATAACTGCTACTAACTTCTTTATCTATTTGGGTACGCCAAACCATTTCAGGTGAAAAAAAGTATTCGGTTCCTAAACTGAAAATGGCCGGAATACGTTTTACTGTAAATTCAGTCTTTACATTGGTTTGAAAAGGATTAAAGGACTGGAAACCCAGATTAAATGTTGGGGACAATTTTATGGACAAACCAATCTGAGGTAGTAACGCGCCGTGATACGAATTAGAGGCTGTGAAAAAGGCAGTATAATAATTAAACTGCATGCCCATACTGAATTTGTCGGAGAAATTTCGCGAGAAACCAATTCCCAGCATCATCTCATGATAGAGCGAATAACCAAAGTGAGAAAAAGAAAGTCCCGTATTCAACAATTCGGAAGATATGCCTAGTTGAATACTTTTTGTAGATAGTTCGGTAAGCAAATAACGGTTTTCAAAACCAATTCCTATTTCAGCATTTTCGATGTAGCCCAGTGATGCCGGGTTATTGAAGGCTGACCAATTTCGAGAATCGGCAACAGAAGTCTGTGCAATGGCTTCTGAAGATGGAATAATACTGGAAATTTGAGCCTGAAGAAATTGAAACAAGATAATAAATGTAAACACTGAAATTATTTTTTTCATAAGTATTCAAGGGTTTTGATAACTTAATAAAAACAGTAAACTCAAGAACATCAATTATAAATTCGATTAACAAAGCTATAAAAAAGATTTGAATTAACAATGGCTTTTGTAAAAAATATTTTGCTTTTCTTTACATCCACTCATTTCTATAATTAAATATTTAATTTTGTAATGAAAACGATTGTTGTCAACAGATAAAATGAAAAATATAATTTCCTCCATAATGTCATTATTTTCGGAAAGAAACAAAGACGTTGCTGCCCGAAAAACTGAGCTCAGAAAAGAAATAGCTGACTTGAAAAAACAAATTTCGACAGAGCAGAAACAGCAGGAGGCACGTGTAGTTTTTCGCAAAGTAGAAACTCTGCCCGAATTTAAATCTGCTGAAAATATCTTGCTTTATTGGTCTACTTCGGATGAGTTGCCAACGCATGAAATTATAGAAAAGTGGAGTCACAGAAAACAAATTATCCTACCAACTGTCGTGGGTGACAAGTTGATCTTAAAATCCTATATGCCGGGACAAAACATGAAGAAAGGAGTATTAGGCATCTGGGAGCCTGATACTGTGGATAACTTTACAGAAAATATTGATTTGATGATCATACCCGGAATTGCCTTCGACTCTGACAAAAACCGGCTGGGACGCGGAAAAGCTTTTTACGATCGTTTTTTGGCAAACAAGCACTTAGTAAAGATTGGGGTGGGATTTGATTTACAACTATTATCACATATTCCTTCCGAAAAATCAGACATAAAAATGGATAAAGTAATAACCGCATCACATTTTATAGAATAGTACAAACAACCTACGCTTCAGCCGGAACCAAATCATCTATTTTGGTAAGTTCTTTCTCTCCTTTTCGGTAATAATACACCAACCCGTAGTTTTTGCACTTCATCAGACGTGAATAAGGCTTTTCGTTTTTATACTTTGCCTCTACCTGATTCCAAATATCCAAAATTATCGTATCGCCTTTTTCGCGCAAACTTACAAGTTCTTCCCAGTTACGGTTGGTGGTATTCTGATGAAGTTTTTGAGTAGATTTATATTCTTTAAAAACCTCGTAATGAACCTTTACTTTGGCAATCGTAGGATTATATATCGGCAATCCTCCATTGCGCAATCGCTCATTCTCACCATCAATTATGCATTTACCCCAGTTGAGCAACGCAGCTTCAGTACTTAAATCGGGCACCGTGTGCACATTCGGGTCGAGCTGATAAAAAAGCTTATGATCCTTTTTTATATCTCCGCGAATGACAGAAAGATTGAAAACCTGAATGAAGTGTGAGATATAAAGACGGGCATTGTGTACAATCTGCTGGTAACGCTTATTGGCCGAAACCTGACTTTCGAGCGTCTGTTGGTATTGTATCAACTGCTTTTCAAAAATACTCAGATAGGTTTTTGCTTCGTGAATAGTTTTGTAGGAAACAACCTGCTCACCATAGTTTTCTTTATCCGCGCGTTGAATAGCAGTACGTAAAGCGCGTAAGCGAGCTTGATCAGTATTGGGAAGTCGGCGATAGGGCATCTTAATTGACAATTAACAATAAACAACATCAGATTAATCACCCAGGTAATTAAATCGGAATTGAAAATTGTGTATTAATAAATTGAAAATTGTAATCTTGCCGACAAAGATAAAAAATTAATCGTTTCTAAACATTAATTTTTCAGCTAATTTTCTCAATTCGTGCTTTTTATTGTCCAAAACACCTACTTTTTCAAGATTTGCGATGGCCTTACTATAAAAATACTGCATCTTATCTTCGCAAATGGTATCAACTCCCAGTCGATTATAAAGCGATGTAACAGCTAAAATTTTCTGGTCAGATAAATCTTCATTATCCAGTTTGAGCCATTTTTGTAATTCTTCTGCATCGTTTCCTTTTGCCAATTCAAGAGCATGAATTAACAGGTATGTTTTCTTATTGCACAAAATATCTCCACCTATTTTCTTCCCAAAGGTAGCCTCATCGCCATATACATCCAGCAGATCATCCTTTAGCTGAAATGCTAATCCTATATTGATTCCGAAATCGTAAAGCAATTGTGCATCCTCCTCTCCTGCTCCACCAATCCAGGCTCCTGTTTGAAGGGCTGCTCCGAGCAAAACAGCAGTTTTTAGTCGAATCATTTCCAGATATTCATCCGCTTTTACATCATCTCTGTTTTCAAAATCAACATCATACTGCTGACCTTCACAGATTTCGGCTGCTGTTTTTGAAAATAAATCCAATGATTTTTTGAGGTGTTTTTCTGGAGTTTTGGTCACAAACTGATAAGAAGCTATCTGCATCACATCGCCCGAAAGGATGGCAGTATTATCATCCCATTTTTTGTGGACTGTGGGACGTCCCCGACGAACATCGGCCCGATCCATTATATCGTCGTGAAGTAACGTGAAATTATGAAAAATTTCAATGCCCAGCGCCGTATTCATGGCCGATTGAACATCGTCCGAAAACAAATTGCAAGCCATCAACGTCAGTGCCGGCCGAATACGTTTACCTCCCATAGAAAGAACGTAACCAATTGGCTCATAAAGTCCACGAGGCTCTTTACTCCAGTTAATTTGCTCAATTTCTGATGTTATTAGCTGAGTTACTTCGTCGAATGTTTTCATAATTATATAGTTACGAGTTACGAGTTACAAGTTACAAGTTACAAGATCGTTGTATTCAGTTTTTTGTTGTATCCTATCAACATACCAATACTTGTAACCATTACCTTGTAACTATACTAGTTCATTTTCAATAATTTCAGTCATTACGTCTTTTATTTCCAAACCAGCAGCAGCCACTTGTTGTGGAATAAAACTGGTAGCAGTCATACCCGGAGTCGTGTTTACCTCCAGTAAGTTTATCACATCGCCTTCTGAAATAATATAATCAATACGTACAATACCTTTACAGCCAAGTATATCATATATAGCAGAAGTAAGTTTCTGAACGCGTTCTGTCAACGAAGTGCTTATCCGGGCAGGAGTAATTTCCTCTACTTCGCCTTTATATTTTGCATCAAAGTCAAAAAATTCATTTTTTGGAACAACTTCAGTAATCGGTAACACTTGTGTTTTAGTTTTGGTTTTGTAAATACCACAAGTTATTTCCGTTCCGGACATAAATGCTTCGATCATCACCTCATCACCTTCGGCAAATGCCTTTTCAATAGCAGGTTGAAGCTGTTCAATACTCTTTACCTTAGTTACTCCAAAACTACTTCCACCCACGTTAGGTTTCACAAAACAAGGAAACCCGATTTTCTGAGCAACATCTTCATCTGAAACCATTTGTCCGGCACGCAGCACCAATGATTCGGAAACCTTTACACCAAAGCCTTTCAGGTATTGGTTACAGGTAAATTTATTGAACGTGATGGCAGCAGCCAATACTCCACAACATGAATATGGGAGACCGATTAATTCAAAATAACCCTGAAGAATTCCGTTTTCACCCGGAGTTCCGTGAATGGTGATATACGCAAAATCGAAGTGCGTTTTAACTCCATCTTTTGTAAAACTAAAATCGTTTTTATCAATCGTTATTTTTTCGTCATCGGACAATTCAATTTGCCAGATCTGACCTACAATCGTTACAATAAAAATGTTGTAACGCTCTTTGTCCATAAACGAATAAAGTCCCGCTGCACTGTCTAGCGAAACAACCACTTCGGATGAATCTCCACCCGCTATGATGGCAATATTTTTTTTCATAATATAACCCCCAACCCCTAAAGGGGAGTTTAAAATAGTATTGTTATTACTCTTTTTCTATCTATATATTTACCTAAACATCAGAGAAAAAACTAACCCAGATCCCTTTTAGAGATTAGGGGTTCTTACTCCTCAGCCAAAAGTTTTGCATACTTCCGCCATTTGTCAATCAGCTCCTGCATATCATCGGGCAATTCGCTTTCAAAATGCATAAATTCACCGGTGCGGGGATGTACAAAGCCCAGCGTTTTTGCATGCAGAGCCTGACGCGGACATATATAAAAACAGTTCTTTACAAATGCCTTATACATGGCTGTATTAGTTCCTTTGAGTATGATATGCCCACCATAACGCTCATCATTGAAAAGCGTATGACCTATGTGTTTCATATGTACACGTATCTGGTGGGTCCGGCCTGTTTCTAACCGGCATTCGACCAACGTAACATACGCAAGTCGTTCTAATACTTTATAATGGGTCACGGCGTGCTTTGCCAGTGGATTTTCACCTTCGGGAAAAACCGTAAACAACATCCTGTCGCGCGGATCGCGGGCTAAAGCTCCGACAATTGTTCCTTCATCTTCTTTCACATTTCCCCAAACTAAAGCCTGATAACGGCGTTGTGTAGTTTTGTCAAAAAATTGCTTGCCAAGATGAGTTTTAGCTTCCGGGGTTTTAGCAATCAGGATCAGACCAGATGTGTCTTTATCAATTCGATGAACTAAACCAATGCGTGAATCGTTGGCATCAAAACCCGGATTATCTTTCATGCGCCAGGCAACTGCATTGAGCAAAGTGCCATCGAAATTGCCAAATCCCGGATGCACAACCAAACCCGGCTGTTTGTTGACAAGCATAATGTCATCATCCTCATATACAATGTTGATAGGAATATCCTGAGGAATAATCTCAAATTCGTTGGGCGGATAAGCCAGTACAATACTTATAATATCGTAGGGCTTAATGCGGTAATTAGATTTTACGGGCTTGCCGTTTACAAGTATATTTCCCGCATCGGCAGCTTCCTGAATTCGGTTTCGTGAGGTATTGGACATGCAGTTGACCAAATGCTTATCAATGCGCACCATAGCCTGACCTTTGTCTACAACGAAACGAAAATGCTCGAAAAGCTCTTGCTCCTCTCCCACTCTCACTCCATCTACTTCATCCTCTTCTATTTCTTCAAAAAAATCGTCTGCCACTTTTTGATGATTATGTAAGTTTAAAAAAACTGTTCATCTGTTTCTGCTTGCTTTTTATCTTCTTCGAATTCTTCATTTAACCGTGATTTATCTCTTGTCAGATAAACATCAATACGGGTTCCGGCGGCTGAAGAGCTACCGGCGGCCGGACGTTGTCGGTAAATAACATATTGAGATTCGTTTCCTGAAGGTGGAACATCATATTCTACTGCACCTATTACGAATGAAGCTGCAACTGCTTCTTGTGAAGCCGCATCGAGTCCTTTACCTTTGAGTACAGGAACAGTTGCCGATGCTTCGCCTAAACCACTACCGACTACCAGCACCAGAGCGCTTCCTTCGGGAATTCGGGTTCCGGGTAAAATCGTTCTTCCATGAAATTTCACTTCCGATACCAAATCTTTATATTCTGATGGTGCATACTCCACACTGGCGACACTCAAACCGACCGATTGAAGCATAACATCTGCCTGTCGGTATGATACGTCATTAATTTCAGGCAGGGCTACCTGTCTTACTTTACGCGAATTTATAATAATGTAAACCGGACGATTACTTTTTAAGGTAGAATTAGGAGCAGGTATCTGTTCAATAATAGTTCCCAGTTTTTTATCGCGAACATATACCGAGTCAATAACCTGAGGATACAAGCCTTTTTTAGCAAGAATTACTTCAGCCTCTTCTACATAAGAACCTCTTAGATCGGGCACCACTTCTGCTTCGCCATGATGCGTATAGAAATCAACACAGATAAGAGTAATCCATGACAGGGCTACGATGATACCAATGGCTATCAGCACATTTTTAAGTACAAATCCACCAAAAGTCTCTTTCCAAAATTTTTTTATATCCATAGATGATTGTAATTTTTGACTTGATTATCAAAGAAATGAACCAAATGTTAGTCGGTTATTAATAGACACCAAAAATAATGAATTTATTGCTTCTTAAGGGTATAAAAACAAAAAAAGTAAAAACTCACCCGAAGTCTTTACTTTCTTTATACTGTTTTAGCAGATAGATTAGTGTTTGTGACGTGCTTCATCTGCAACTGTAAGTTTTGATCTACCTTTGGCACGACGGGCTGCTAATACTCTGCGTCCGTTAGCTGTTGCCATTCTTTCACGAAATCCGTGTTTGTTTTTTCTTTTTCTAACAGAAGGTTGGAATGTCCTTTTCATTGCTTTTTGTATTTTGCGTTATTATTTTTTCTTTCTGACTTTGGGACTGCAAAAATAGATGTTTTTTTCGAAATGGCAAACTGTTGATAACTTTTTCTGTCTGTTTTTCGGAAAGTAATTTTTTATTTTATGGCAAATAACTGTAAAAAAGCGCAAATACCTGCTTAATCTTATCTTTTATCGGAATGAGAAAAACAATGGAATGCTCAGTTTAATACCTGTACTTTTGTATTTTGACCCATCAAATGCTCCAAAAACTCCTAATCGGCCTAAATTACTAAATCCGATCGAATACCCTATTTCGGTATAAGGCGACTTATTTTGCTCTGTCCAATATGATCGTACCTGCAACGATTCGTTAAACAAATAGGTCTGAAGAAAGCTTATCCGTTTTAGTAATAAATAATCGGAGCTCCAGTTTACATGCGCTCCTAACCACCTGCTCTGACTATTGCTATAGTTATCCAACAAGCTGAAAGTTGCATCAAAGGACTTTTCTGTTATAAATAATGGACTGGTGGTAAAATACTTCAGATCGGGTGCATAGAGTTTCTTCTTTGTCAGAAATGTTCCTGCAGAGATATTATACGTCAGCTTGTCAAATTCGGAAAGTTTCAGGCTTTGCCTCACCGAAAGGCTGATCCGGTCGTATGATGCTTGCTCAGTCTTATTTAGCAAATCCATTGCTTTTTTATAATCTGCCGTAAATGTTGGATAGGCCGAACTAACATATTCTTTCCGACCATCTCTGATACGATACCTGAAAAAAGGTGTATACTCCATTTTCGCCCACACAGTAGTTGCGTAATTCTCCGGAAATTCGGTTGTATAAGCCGACGAGGGAGAATTCGGTCGGGGAGAGTTTCCCCAGAAATGATAATCGGTTTGATTACTTAATATCTGTCGGTTTTCATAAGCAGCACCTGTTGTAAGACGCAATCCGTTGGATATATCTATTTGATTTTCTGCAAACAAATATTTGCGCTGATAAAACCTAATTACATTGTCGCCAAAAAACAGAGAAGAAACAGAATTGATAAAACGTGAAGTACCATTATTCTGCTGTATGTCTTCAGACGTATTTCCGGCACTAAAACTGAATAAACCGTTACGTATTGGGGAATATTGATAGGAACCGTTAAGATTCCATATCACAGATTTACGCGCAGTAGTGTAATAAACAGATGGAGAAATGCTCAACGAATTGGTTTTCGTTATATTGGTTTTCAACGTCAGCGTTTGCCCTAGCCAAAAACCATCAACAAAATTGTATTCTTTTAATAACCCTTTTATCAATCCGTTGTAATAAAGGCGTGTTGAATCGCCTAAACCGATACTTCCTCCCGAAAGTAAATTGTTTGACCGACCTGAGCTGCCTAAATTAATCTCAATGGAATTATTTGTTGTTTTTACCGAACCCGATAAATCCAGAGAGTCTTTCTTGCTTAAACTTTTAGCTTCATCAGCCTGTAACGGCACATTTCTTACATCTTCCCAGAATGTAGAATCGCGTTTTGTAGCCATCGAATCAATTTCCATTTTTACAAGTTCTACATTTTTTATTTCGAGAGATTCTCTTCTTTCTTTCAACTCTTCCGGCTCTATAACCGAAGCAGATAAACGCGCCAGTTTAATAGCATCTTTTGTTGAAACTTTTTCTTTAGCTGATAATTCGGTTATCTTATCAAGTGTCTTTTGTTGTTTTTTCAATAGGGATGGCTGAGTGGCTTTTACCATTGTTTTGTGGCTTTTGGCCTGATTTGCCGATTCGTTTAATTTTATATTCTTATATTTTACCGAAGAATAAAAACGACCATATCCCTTTACTCCCATGGTTCCGATAGTGGCATTCATTTCGTACGTAATGGGCAAAAATACATCGGGACGCACTTCGTGGTAATCTATTTTTGTGCGGGTAACGGTGCCTAATTCCGTCTCACTAAAGTCGACAGAATACACACTCCAGTTTCCATTCAGAATATATATGTATCCCGAAAACAGCTTACCGCTGTTTACTTTTGGAGTAATTTTGATTTTATTTACCTGATAATTACCACTCGTAAAAATATCTTCTAGCTTGAATTTATAATACCGAAATGCCTGAGGTGAGAGCGGCGAAATTTCATCCATAAAAACTGGTTCGTAAATACTCGACGTAGGAATTCTGATACCTCCCTTGGGTTCCATCTCTTTGGGAATGGAACTTTTATAGGCTATTACTTTTTGAGTATATCTGGACGGAGACTGATAACTTATTTCGTTCTGCGACTCCAACACCAACAGCTTACCGATAAGCGAAAGGATTTTTTTATCGTTTATCATCATCTTCATCAATCCCGGTATTTTCTCTATTTTGGCACTTCCTTTTAAATAATTATCAGAAGTAAAAGAAGAAACCTGATATAAATGAAAAGGTGCACGGGCAATGGCTTGTCGCATAATTTGATACGCGGGATCTTCTTTTGATCGGGTAATAATTACTTCTTTCAAATTTAACGGCTTGTCAACGAGTACAATTTGTATTTCGGCACCGGTAGATTTTATGTCGATGGTTTTCGTCTGAGCTTCAAATCCTATTGATCTGAAATCGCAGGTGTAAATACCGGGATTAAGTTTAATTTGAAATTTACCCTGCTCGTCGGCTACAATGCCTGAGGTAATTTCGCGAATGTAAACTGTGGCATTAGAAACGGGTTCGCCATTAGAGGTAACTACTTTTCCTTTCAGAACCTGCGCTGAAACTGCCGTGAAAGAAAACAGAAAAAAACAAAGACAAAAAATTATTTGCTTCATAACTATTCAGGGTAAAAACAATTAGTAGAAGCAAAAGTATTGATTTTAAATAAAATAAACCTTAATAAAATAAATGACCAGTTTAATTTTTAGGTATATTTAAATTTTAAAGGATAGAACCGATATTTGTTTTAATTTTCATCATGTTTTCAGAGAAACATTAACACTTACGAATTCAACTGCATTTTAGAATATGATTAGAATTTATCTTTCATATCTATATTCACAGAAATTTCTTCTGCTCCGCGTTTAAGGATAAGATTCAACGGGTGTTTCGAAGTCGTTTCAAAGATTTTTCTTATTTCACCAATCGTCATCTGAAAAGTACTGGTTCCGTTTATTTCGATTATATAATCATCTCTTCTTATACCGGCCATAGCGGCAGGCGAGTTTGCCCAAACATCCAGCACTTGTATAACCGGAGCAATCAGAAAAAACTGAATAATTTCGATTCCGGCTACATTATATGAGAAAGGCTTGTTATAATGTCTGTTGGGTTTTACGTATATTTTACGATGAGTATAATCTATAAATAAATTAAAACGGCTCAGTAGTTGGCTTCCTATTGTACCATCCCGTTTTGAGTTCGATACAATGCTTACTATAGTCGCCGAATCTGGAAATGATACAATGGCATTTTTTAAACAATAGTTACCAAAACAAATTTGAGGTATATGGCTGTATTTTCCTGTTATTGTACCGTTTAATCCCTCGCCAATGGTGCCCTGAACCCATTTTGGAGGAACTTTTACCGATTCCTTAGTCGAAGTCTTAAACCAGGCATTCAGTTCTGCACCGGTATCTACCAACATTCGTACTTCTTTACGAGTACTGTCCGATTGTACGACGGATAGTTTAACAAACATTTTTTGTGATTCGAGAGAAATGGGTAGCATTCCATAGTCTGCCGGGGCTTCAAATTTTTCTGTATCATAAAATCTAATTCGCCTGCTATTGTAATCAATCTCTACTACGTGATCCTGAAAAAAATCTACGCCTATCAGTCCATTTATCTTTGTTCCCGAATGCTTTGATAAATTAAACACATCATCTTTCAATACATATACAGTTCTGTTGGTTAATTGTATTTTTCCTATTTTTAATGTGTTGAAATCGCTGGTAAAAGCTTCCAGAGCATTGCCTCCGCCCAGTCCCATTATATCTTTCACATCAGAAAAATTCAGCGATACTTTATCGGTAGGTGTTAATTCAGTAATAATGGTATTTCTTATTCCGGAATCGAGAACAAGTTTGAGGGTTGAAGAGCCGTTTATTTTTACAGAGATAACCACATAACTTCCTACCATTTCGAAAGGAATGGACTCTGTTGGCTTTAATTTGGCGTTGGCAGAAAAGTCGAATAAATAAACAAAAAACAATAATATTGTGAAGACTTTTTTCATAAGGTTAGCATGAAAAATTACGTCATATTGTGATTTTTAAACCAGTCTATTGCTTCTTTTATGGCTATTTTTAAATCGGTTTCCGGTAAATGTAATTCGGCTTTTGCTTTACTATTCCGGTAATATTCTTTTATCATCAATTGCCTCAGATTCATACTGCAAACCTCAGTGGCAATTCCCGCTTTCCGTAATAAATCACCTACTTTACCTCCCAAAATTAGTATAAAATCCGGTAATTCAATAATATGTTGCCTATAATTTTCAATTTGGCATTGAAGTGAATAAAATTCCTTAAATGAAAGATTAATTCCCGAAGCCAAATAACGCTCACCGGTCTGACCTTCAACCAATGCATTACAAACCGAAATGGCTACATCGCGTGCAACAACAAAATTTTTTCCGCCTTTGGGAATAAGCATCAACCTTTTTTTATAACCCATCAACATCAATTTACCTGAACTGGGTTTGGTATCGTACGACCCAATCATAAACGTCGGGTTGATGATAACCACGTGCATATCCGACTGTTTAGAAGCTTCTATAAACAATTGCTCGGAAGCTACTTTACTTTTTGCATAAAACGATTCTGTAAAAGGAAATTCAATATTAAAACATTCGTCTGCAGGTTCTTGTTCAGTTCCGAATCCAATGGTATTGGCAGAGCTGACGTAAACAATTTTATAAATATTCAATTCTTCGCCTACTTTTAAAACCAGTCTTGAACCATCTACATTAATCTTACTGTAGTCCTCGTAATGCAACAGATGAGTAGCCGTTACAGCAGCTATATGTACGATGGCATCACATCCCGCAGCAGCTTGTTTCAGGCTCTCATAATTGGTGAAATTACCAACATATACGTCTGTTTTAGCCATATCAAAGTGAATATTTTCTATACTTCTGACAATAACTCTTACATCGTAATGACGTTTTACTAATTCAAATACAACATGATGACCCAATAATCCGTTGGCACCTGTAACTAAAACTTTCATTTATATTATATAAAATGATGATTTACAAAAGTAACAAACTTTTAATACAATTTCTTTTTATCCAAAAATTAGAATGAATTTAATTATCAGTATATTTGCAGCCAAATCTTTTTTTTAATTTAATGGAAACAAAAGTAGTATTAATAACCGGTGCCAGTGCCGGAATTGGTTTGTCAGCGGCAACGCAACTTATGGATAAAGGTGTTCGCGTATACGCAGCTTCGCGTCGTGGTGGAAATTCGCAAAAAGCTTCCAGTGGAGTAGGGGAGTTGATTCCTGTAAAAATGGATGTAAACGATCCAGAAGTTATTGCTTCGGTAGTAGCGCAAATTTTGAAAGAAAACAACCGTCTGGACGCTGTGATTTGTAATGCCGGAAACGGTATTGCCGGATCTATTGAAGACACTTCGAATGAAGAAATGCGTTACCAGTTAGAAACCAACTTCTTTGGTGCTGTCAATACTATTAATGCCTGCTTACCTGTATTCCGATCGCAAGGTTACGGAAAAGTCATAGCCACTTCGTCTGTTGCTGCCGTAGTACCTATTCCGTTTCAGGCATTTTACTCCGCCGGAAAAGCAGCACTTTCTATATTTATGCAAGCTTTGGCTATCGAAGTAAAACCCTTTGGCATCCAATGCTGCACTATTTTACCCGGCGACACCAAAACCGATTTTACTTCGGCCAGAAAATATGCTGAAAAATCTCAATCTACCGATTCGGTTTACTATCAGACAATGAAAAAATCCGTAGGCAGAATGGAAAAAGACGAGCAAAACGGCATGGAGGCCCGGATAGTAGCAAAACAAATGGCAGATCAGGCCATGCGTAAAAGTATGAAAGTAACCGTTGTTCCCGGATTTCAATATAAAGCTATTTGCTGGCTGTTCAAAATTCTTCCTACCCGAATTAGTTTGTGGGTTGTTGGGTTACTTTACGGATAAATACACGGTTTTATATATAATCAAAAGGCGAAGAGTAATTTCTTCGCCTTTTTTATTCAATATTGCTTTCGGAAGATGAAAATACCTTCTTATAACCTATCAACAACCTGTTGAAAACTTAGTGAAAACCCGTGATAGAAATATTATAACTTCTTTTGGTAGCTCGAAAACTCTTTTCTCTTATCGATTGTTTTGATATCACCAAATAAGTTAGCACTTTTTTAATGGATACTTTTTAACCAGTTTTTGAAGTTTATGAGCAGAGTCATTCGTAAAAACTTTCTAACTTTGCAGTTACTAACAGCGTGTTGATAAAGTTTGTAATTTTCTTATTTTAAAAGGAATAATTGATAATGAATTGTTCATATACTCATATCAATTTTTAATAACGGATTATACAAGCTTTATATAATATTTTTATCAACCAAACTAACAGCCTATTATTATCTTTAAAAGGTTTTTTGAAAAATTTAAAAGAATAATATTAATGTGTTTTTGAAAACTTTGAAATGGAAAAAATTCAAATTATATCGGAAATCAACCGACTGAAAAAAGAAAAGAATGCCGTAATAATGGCTCACTACTACCAAATGGGCGATATACAAGATATTGCCGACAATGTTGGTGACAGTCTGGCTTTGGCGCAGTGGGCTGCTAAAACTAATGCCGATATTATTGTGCTTTGCGGTGTCCACTTTATGGGCGAAACTGCCAAAATTCTTTCTCCAACCAAAAAAGTACTGGTTCCGGATATTAATGCCGGCTGTTCGCTTGCCGACAGCTGTCCTGCGGACGCGTTTGAAGCCTTTACTAAAGCTCACCCAAATCATACTGTTATTTCGTACGTAAACACTACAGCAGCCGTAAAAGCGCTTACTGACGTGGTAGTGACTTCTACCAATGCCAAGAAAATAGTGGATCAGCTTCCCAAAGATGCGAAATTAATCTTCGGACCGGATCGAAATCTGGGAAATTATATCAACAGTGTAACCGGACGTTCGATGTTACTATGGGACGGAGCATGCCATGTACACGAGCAATTCTCTGTTGAAAAGCTGGTGAAATTAAAATCAGAACATCCAGGTTCACTCATATTGGCTCACCCCGAATGCAAGAAAACCGTATTGATAATGGCCGATTTTATAGGAAGTACACAAGCTTTGCTTAATTATGCCACAGCTTCGGATAAAAAGTCATTTCTGGTAGCAACAGAAAGTGGAATATTACACGAAATGCAGAAACAAAATCCTAATAAAGAATTTATACCGGTACCTCCAAACGATAGTACCTGTGCGTGCAATGAATGTAACTTTATGCGTTTAAATACACTTCAAAAGTTGTATGATTGCTTGAAGAATGAATCTCCTGAAATCTTAATTGACGAAGAAATAAGAGTAAAAGCAGTGAAACCTATCTTGAAAATGTTGGAAATGAGCTAAAATATTGCCGCTCATATATTATACGCCATTATATATTTTGTAGAATTGCCAACAATATACTAACCGCAATTTCCGTATTTTCGGATATTGCAAATAACATATCATTCGCACTTTTTCAACCTTCGAAAATTGCCACAGAACTCTCGGCGGCAATATTTTATTGTTCGGAAATTACTAATGAGTGATCAACGGCAATTTCCGAGTTTTCGGATATTGTCAATGATATATGAACCGCAATATTTTAGTTCATACATTATTATTTTGTATAAAATTATTGTTATTTTTGCAAAGGAATAACCTTAAATTATCATCGTATGAACACAACATTCAAACAGTACACCCCAGCCGATTTGTACATCAACATGAACCAACCCGAAACCATGGAGGCTGACAGCTCAACCGAAGTTCCAACCACCGGTTTCCGACCCACAGGCAATGCTTTTCTGGATGCTTTTGTAAATAATTTTCACCAACATGGTATTCGCACGGGCGATTATCATGCTACATTATTGGGGATTAAACGAACTGAAATGTGTATTACTATCCTTACACTTACGGGTATGAAATACTCTGATTTTACGGAAGCGTATGTTCTGCTTATGGCTAACGACCTGCTAAAAGAGAAAAACAAAGAATTAAGAGTAACCGCCAAACGTCTCGGATTTGGAAGTTATTCCGGCTTCTATCGGTTTATGATACGGAAGGGGATGGGCAGGCCGAGTTGGGTATAAATGTACCCATAGTTTTATTTATTATAAGTTATCCAGTATGTGATGTTATAATTTAAAATAAATTTATATTTTTGCAATCTATAATATGTCGTATTAATTTTATTATGAATTTATTGAAAATGAAATCTAAGTTTATTCTTTGTTTTTTGGCTTTATTTTTTAGTGTGAGTATGTTTAGTCAGGTAAATGATGCATCAAAATCATTGAATGATGGTTATAAAAACGAAATCAGATTTAATCTTGCTACTGCTATTGCAGGGTTACCCGAATTAAATTACGAACGTTTTATTTATGACAATATGGGTGTAGGTTTGGCTCTGGATATATCGTTAGCAAAATCAGAGAATATGTCTACTCGTTCGATTATATTACCCTATTATAGGCTTTATTTTGGACAAAAAAATTCATCTGGATTTTTTATTGAAGGAAACATGGCTATAATAGGTCAAAATAAAACAAACTATATTTATCATTATGATAATAATGGCAATTACAGTGAATATGAAACGGTGACGCGTATTGCTTCTTTTTTTGGATTTGGTGGTGCTGTTGGAGTAAAATTACTAACTAGAAATGGTTTGGTTGGAGAAGTTTATGGTGGGCTAGGAAGGTATAGTAGAGAATCTACAACTCAGATTTATCCACGTGTAGGGATTACATTTGGAAAAAGATTTTAATTGGTGATAGATAATAATCAACCAAAAGGTGCGTAGCATCGAACCCCTTCTCACTAAAAGAAAAAAAGCGGATATTACTCCGCTTTTTTTGTTGCATGTTCCGTTGGAACTATCTTGAATAATTTATCGTTCCGTCGTATAAGTTCGTTTGTTTTCATGGAGAAATACGTTCCTTTTTCTACCTTCTCCACCGGATTTAGTTGAACACGAATTTCTTTCAATGTATCTTCGTACGCACCGGTTGTTTCGCCGGTAATCAGAATTTCATCTCCCACCGATAAATATTGTGCTTCCAATAAAAACTCAGCTACACCCAGTTTTTGGAAGAAGTTGGTGCATTTACCCACGTAGATTTTTTTGTGAGTAGCTTCTGACCCGTAGTTCTTACTCCATTCACCAATGCGCTGTCCGAGGTAATAGCCGTTCCAGAATCCACGATTGAACACTTTGCTGAGCCTGTTGTCCCATTCGGCTACTTTCTCGTCTGTAAACGTCCCGTTGAGGTACGATTCAATGGCTTCATTGTAGCAACCCACCACTGCTTTTACATATTCGGCACCACGTGCGCGTCCTTCTATTTTGAAAACACGTACGCCCGCTTTCAGCATTTCGTCCACAAAGCCAATTGTTTTGAGGTCTTTTGGCGACATGATGTATTCGTTATCAACCTCAAGCTCTATCTCCGAATCTTTGTCTTTTACCGTGTAGCCTCGTCGGCAAATCTGGTTGCAGGCACCGCGGTTGGCCGATACGTTTTTTTCGTGTAGGCTCAGGTAGCATTTACCCGAAACAGCCATACAAAGTGCACCGTGGCAAAACATTTCGATGCGGATGGGTTGACCATTTTTGCCCAGAATATTGTCTTTTTCAATTGCTTGATAAATCTCAGCCACCTGTTCCATATTTAGTTCACGAGCTAGTACCACTACGTCTGCAAATTGCGCATAAAACTTCAAAGCTTCCACGTTAGAGATATTTAATTGTGTGGACAAATGAATTTCAACTCCTATGCTATTGGCATACATCAATGCAGCCACATCGGCAGCAATTATGGCCGAAACTTCTGATTCTTTAGCTACATCAATGATTTCGCGCATCAATGTCAAATCGTTATCATACAAAATGGTATTGACCGTCAGGTAGCTTTTTACCTTATTTTCTTTACAGATGGCTACTATTTTTCGTAAATCTTCAGTCGTAAAATTGCTGCTGGATTTGCTGCGCATATTCAGCTTTTCGATACCAAAATACACCGAATCGGCACCCGCTTTGATGGCTGCCGACAGACTTTCCCACGAACCGGCCGGAGCCATTATTTCTATCTCTTTTCTCGTCATTTTTCTGTTTAATTGTGAATTATGCATTATCAATTATGCATTAATTTAGAATTTCGGTGTCAGTTTACTCATTGTGAAACTTACTCCAACGCGTATTTGGTTGTACGGAAAATCATGAATTCCATACTGATATTGCGCGAAATAATTCAGGTTTTTGGTTTGCTTGATGAGTTTCAGACTATACACCAACGGAACATCGCCATAGGTTTTATCCTTCAAATTTTTCCAACCCCAGTAGCCGGACAGCGTGTTTTCTATTTTCCAGTCTTGATTACCCAGTATGATTTTTCCTCCGTACATAGGTGCATCATCCTGTGCACTGTTGGTTGTTTCCCAGCATAAAAAACCTGCATCGGCAACTAATCTTATTTCACTGATAAAACTGCTTTTAGTGAAAAATGATTTTCCCATTTCCACATCAAAATAATAGCCCGGCGTATCGAAATATCGACGGGTAGCGAATGTTTTTGCAGAAGCGGTTTTTAAAGTGCTGTTCAATATAACTTCTGGACGGTTTTTTTGTTCTTTCCAAAGTCTGATTCTTGTCTGAACATAAATATCGCCGACTTCAGATCCGCTTGTTGTACTCGCACCGCGGTTTTGCTTTATTTCTTCTGTTGTTTGATAATGCTCCATCACTGCTGACCATATTTTGAGCGAAACTCTTTCGGATAGGAGCGGAATATCTACTTTTATATACCCGTTTTGGGTACGGTCGCCATATCCAAAATAGTAATCGCCCATTAAACTGATAGTAGTTTTGGATGGAATAGTGGCATCCGTAAATTCCGGAACCGGATTGGCGTTAGGGCCAAACCAGGAACTTGAATATCTAACCTGCGAATAAATACCTTGCTGACAAATAATTACCAGTAATATAATGCATGTTTTTTTCATCTAATCGTCTCTAAAAATTCTACTGCAAAGATAGATAATTGTATTCACAATTTATACCTTAAATATATTTCCTACCTTTGTATCTATTTTTTGCATAAACATGAAAATTTCAAACATAGAATTTCCCGAAAAACCACTTTTTCTTGCTCCGATGGAGGATGTTACCGACCCAGCATTTCGCCTTTTGTGCAAACGTTTCGGGGTAGATATGGTTTATACGGAATTTATTTCAGCGGATGCGCTAATCAGAAGCGTAAAGCGTACCGAACAGAAACTGACTATTTACAATGAAGAGCGTCCTGTGGCTATTCAACTCTATGGACGTGAAGCGGACGCCATGGCAGAAGCAGCGCGTATTGCTGAGGAATCAAGACCTGAATTTATCGATTTAAATTTCGGTTGTCCGGTAAAAAAAGTAGCCGGTAAAGGGGCAGGAGCAGGGTTGCTTCGTGATATTCCCAAAATGTTGGAAATAACTTCGGAAGTGGTAAAGGCAGTAAAACTTCCCGTGACTGTAAAAACCCGACTGGGATGGGACGAAGACAGTAAGGTAATTGTGGAATTGGCTGAACGGCTACAGGATTGTGGTATTGCCGCGTTGGCAATACACGGACGCACCCGTTCGCAAATGTATAAAGGTGATGCGGACTGGACACTGATTGGTGAGGTGAAAAACAATCCGCGTATGCATATTCCTATCATTGGTAATGGCGATGTAACAACTGCCGCACGCGCCGCAGAATGTTTTGACAGATACGGTGTTGATGCAGTCATGGTGGGGCGTGCAGCTATTGGTCGTCCGTGGATCTTTGCTGAGATGAAGCAGTATTTTCAAACCGGTGAAATTCATCCCGTTCTCACGTTTGATGAACAAAAGAATATTTTGAAAGAGCACATTATTGCTTCCGTTCGCTGGCTCGATATCGATGAAAACACTGCCATCGAGAGCGTAAGTAATCAGCGGCTTAAAGGAATTATCCATAGTCGTCGACATCTGGCTGCTACATCGGTTTTCAAAGGTATTCCGAACTTCAAAGAAACCCGTATTGCTATGCTTCGTGCAGATAGTCTTGATGAACTTTTCAGAATAATCGATTCGGTTCATGAACCCGAACACTCTCTTTAATGTTATTATTTTCAATTATATATCACTCAAATAATTTTAAGATGAAAAAAATTTTATTATCAACTTTTGCATTAATGCTTATGATGACAGCTGGCTATGCACAAAAGAAAACACCCTTAAGCCCGGGTATTAAGTTGGAAAACCTTGACCCGTCGGTTTCACCGCATGTAGATTTTTATCAGTATTCTTGCGGTGGCTGGATGAAAAATCACCCACTTACAGGTGAATATTCACGTTTTGGAAGTTTCGATATGTTAGCTGAAAACAATCGCAAACAGCTCCGTGGTTTGATTGAAGGACTTGCCGCTAAACCCGCTGCCAAAGGTACAGTAGCTCAAAAAATCGGCGATATCTACAGCCTGGCTATGGACAGTGCTAAACTCAATCTCGACGGATATAAGCCTATCAAGAATGATTTACAACGTATAGCTCAGATTAAGACTGTAGCTGATATTCTTAAACTTGCACCCGAATTGTTGCTTACCGGACTTGATCCTTATTTTTCTATTTATGTAGGAGCCGATCCAATGAACAGCAGCCTTAATCTGGTTCAGACTTATCAGAGTGGTATTAGTCTAGGACAGCGTGATTATTATCTTGACAATGATGCTAATACAAAGGAAATAAGGGATAAATACAAAGCGCATATTGTCAAAATGTTCGAATTGGTTGGTTTTACATCGGCTGATGCACAAAAGAATATGCAAGATGTTTTGAGAATCGAAACACGCCTTGCAACAGCTGCTTACGACAAAGTAAAACTACGCGATCCGCACGCCAATTATAATAAAATGACTGTGGCCGATTTGCAAAAGTTGGTACCTGAAATTGATTGGGCTGCATATCTAAATTCTTTGGGATTAAAGAATATAAAAGATATCAGCGTTTCACAAAAAGAATCGTTGACTGAAGTTGGTAAAGTGCTTACTACCGAGCCTATATCTGCCCATATTGCTTACTTACAATGGAAACTAATTGATGATGCTGCGGCATATATGAGTGATAATATATACGCTCAAAACTTTGATTTTTACGGTAAAACTCTTTCCGGAAAGAAAGAACAATCACCTCGTTGGAAGCGTGCTGTAAGTACTGTTGACGGTATTTTAGGCGAAGCTGTTGGACAAATGTACGTAAAGAAATATTTCCCTGCTGCAGCTAAAGAACGTATGCTAAAGCTGGTTCATAACCTGCAGGTTACTCTTGGTGAGCGCATCAATGCATTACCATGGATGGGCGATTCAACCAAGGTGAAAGCAAACGAAAAATTGAAAGCTTTCTATGTAAAAATCGGTTACCCTGACAAGTGGAGAGATTATTCAGCTTTGGATATCAATAAGGAATCTTATTACGCTAACATACAAAAAGCCAACAAGTTTGAGCATGCATACAGATTTGCCAAAGCAGACAAACCGGTTGATAAAACCGAATGGCAAATGACTCCTCAAACGGTGAATGCATATTACGATCCGTCGACCAACGAAATTTGTTTCCCTGCCGGAATTCTTCAATATCCTTTCTTCGACATGAAAGCTGATGATGCATTCAATTATGGAGCTATCGGCGTGGTTATTGGTCATGAAATGACTCACGGATTTGATGATCAGGGCCGCCAGTATGATAAGGATGGTAATTTAAAAGACTGGTGGACAGCCGAAGATGGTAAGAAATTTGATTTACGCGCTAAGGTAATGTCTGACTTTTTTGATTCTATTTATGTAGCACCGGGAGTGCACGGAAACGGTAAATTTACGCTGGGCGAAAACATAGCAGACCACGGCGGATTGCAAATTTCATATCAGGCATTCAAAAAAGCCACTGCTGTTTCTCCGCTGAAAAAGGTAAAAGGTTTCACACCTGAACAACGTTTCTTCCTGGCTTATTCTAATGTTTGGGCAGGAAATGTACGTCCCGAAGAAATTTTAAAACGCACTAAATCAGATCCTCACTCATTGGGTAAATGGCGCGTAAACGGTGCTCTTCCACAGATTTCAGCATGGTATAGTGCATTCGGTATCAAAGCCGGAGATCCTATGTTTGTGCCAGTAGAAAAGCGTGTTTCTATCTGGTAAGACAACCCTACAAACAGTCTTTTCACTGTAGTGATAAGGTCTGAAAACAAATAAGGCAGAACCTCATCGTCTGCCTTATTTTTTTTGCGGTTATACTGCTTTTTGCTGGTCATAACCTTTCGATAATTTATCAACTTACCGTACGTTCGAATTTCTTCTTCACGGCTTTGTTTGCGGGCTGCTTTCACCTGTTCCAGTACCCCAAGTCTGGTACTTTGCCGCTTACCGGTTAGCGCTTTTTTAGAGAGTTTCTTTTTCATATCAATTATTATTTTGTTTTCCCCTCGTTGTAAATTCAGGAGGTCAACGTTATCTTTCTTTTTCCGTTTTCTGTTTCTTCAATATTTACATTGACTATTGACTCGGGTAGGATAGGAGCTATATTTTCCGACCATTCGATAAAGCAGAGGTTTCCGCTGTAAAGATATTCCTCCGCACCCAAGTCAAGTGCTTCCTGTACTTTATTTATCCTGTAACAATCAAAATGAAATATTATCCTTCCATTAGCACTCTCATATTCGTTAACAATAGAGAAGGTCGGAGAGTTCACGGTTTCTTTAACACCCATAACTTCGCAAATGGCTTTGATGAAAGTTGTCTTTCCGGCGCCCATTTTTCCGTTAAATGCAAAAACCGTGTTATCGCCTATCAGCTCAATAAATTCTTGAGCGGTTTTGTGTATTGTATCCAGTGACTGAATTTCCAGTTCTGTTTTTTCTATTTTTTCACTCATCGACATTTTATCCTTTTTTCTACTTATAATTGATGTTTTAGGATGCATTATTTACGTGCAAAGATACGGTAAAAATCAAATATTCGATTCTCAGAGGCTCGCGTTAGGCTTAAAATGGCTATAAACTATTGAAGCCCTGCTTTTTCCAATCACTTCCGTAAGCTCATCCAAACTGGCGCTTTTAATGCGTTTTACGCTTTTGAAATGCTTTATCAGGTCATTTTTTGTTTTTTCTCCAATTCCCGTTATCGTATCGAGCTCGGAAGCTGTTTGTGACTTGCTGCGCTTGTCACGGTGGAAGCTGATGGCAAACCGATGAACTTCGTCTTGCATCGATGCCAGTAGCTTAAAAAGTGGGTCGTTAATTTTTAATCCGATGGCTTTTGCCGGAAACCCGAATAGAAGTTCCCGGGTGTGGTGCTTGCTATCTTTGGCAAGTCCTGCTATCGGTATTGATATTTTTAACTCATCTTCTATCACCTGCCTTATTACTTCCATTTGCCCTACACCACCATCGGCAATGATGAGGTCGGGTAGGGGAGATTCTTCGTTTAACATTCTGCTGTACCTCCGACGAACCACTTCTTTCATCGAAGCATAATCGTCCGGACCAACCACCGTCTTTATATTATATTTTCTGTAATCTTTTTTCGATGGTTTAGCTTTCTTAAAAACAACACATGCAGCAACAGCATCCGATCCTGAAATGTTGGAGTTGTCAAAACACTCGATTGTTAACGGAGGTTTGTCGAGGTGCAGCGCTTCCTGAATGCTTTTCAATAATTGAATAGCTCGCTGATCAGGATTCAGTTTCTCGGCTTGCTTCAGTTTGTCAAGTTTGTATTGACGAACATTCTGTAGCGAAAGGTCCAGTAGTTTTTTGCGATCCCCGCGCTGCGGAACTGTAACCGTCACCCCTGCTATCGGTATATCCATTTTGAAAGGAACGATTATTTCTTTAGAGTTGCTCTGAAAGCGTTCGCGCAATTCTACGATGGCCATAAGGAGCAAATCTTCTTTTTGCTCATCGAGCCGTTTTTTGTATTCGATGGTGTAGCCCTGGATGATCGATCCTTTAGCAATACGCAAGATATTTACATACGCCGAATTTTCATTTTCGTCGTAAGCAAACACATCGGTATTTTCTACCACCGTGTTGGCAATAATGGATTTCGATTTATAGCTTTCTATTAAATCGTATTTTAGTTTTAGTTGGTGCGCTTCTTCAAATTTATATTCGGATGCTAACACCTGCATTTGCTCCAGTAACATTTTGCTTATCTCGTTGGCGTCACCCTGAATTATCTGGCGGATTTGTTCAATGTTAAGTTTATACTCCGCTTCCGTTTCTTTTCCTTCGCACGGACCTTTGCATTTATGAATATGATATTGCAAGCAGACTTTGAATTTACCTGCCCGAATATTTTCTTTTGTTAGCATCAATTTACAGGTGCGGATAGGGAAGAGGTCGTGTACGATTTCCAACAAAGAGTTTATGGTAAATGTAGAACTATACGGACCGAAGTATTGCCCTCCGTTCTTGTAGATATTTCGTGTTTTGAATATTCGGGGAAAAGGCTCGTTGGTAATGCAAATGCTTGGGTAGGTTTTACCGTCTTTGAGCAATACATTGTAGCGGGGCTGATATTGTTTTATCAGATTATTCTCTAGCAACAGCGCGTCTTCTTCGGTTTCAACGACGATATATTTTAGCGAGACAATATTTTTTACGAGCACATTGGTTTTACCTTGTTCGTGTACTTTGTTGAAGTAGGAGCAAACACGTTTCTTAAGATTCTTGGCTTTGCCTACATATATGATTTCGTCGTTGGCATTAAAATATTGGTATACTCCCGGCTTGTCCGGTAGTGCATTTACCTGTTCTTTTAATGTATTATTCGATTTCATGCGGTTTATTTATGGTTTGTTCCACGTGGAACAAGTTGCTTTATTTCTTCGTTTCTTTGTTCTTTTGGTTGATTTGATTTTGTTCCACGTGAAACAATTCGTTGTTTTTATCGTCCTAGCAGTACCAATAATATGTTTACATCACTCGGTGAAATGCCCGGAATACGGCTAGCTTGTCCGATGGTTTCGGGATCTATCTTCGAAAGTTTCTGGCGTGCTTCGGTGGAAAGGGACTGAATAGTATTGTAGTCGATGCGTCCGCGAATGTTGATATGTTCCAATCGTTGGAGCTTGTCGGCAATTAATTTCTCGCGTTCAATGTATCCCTCGTACTTGAGCAAAACCTCGGTGGCTTCGACAATTTCTTCTTTGCGGCTTCCAATTGCCTCGATTTTTTCTTTCAACGCAGGGATGGCTTCGGACAAATCTTCGATGGAAAGTTGCGGACGAAGAACCAAATCGCTCAGTTTGCATCCGTGCTTTAGTTCAGACGAATTGCGCGAAGCAAGAAATTCGTTGATGAATGCGGGCTTAATGGAGTAGTTTTTGATGAAATCGGTGAGGATGTTTTGCTTCTCAATTTTGGCATTCAACTGTTGGAATCGGTTATTTGTTGCCAATCCTATTTCGTGTCCTTTGCCTGTGAGGCGAACATCAGCATCGTCCTGACGAAGAATCAAACGATATTCGGCGCGCGAAGTGAACATGCGGTAAGGCTCATCCACTCCTTTGGTAACCAAATCGTCGATGAGAACGCCAATGTATGCTTCGTTGCGGGCAAGGGTAAATTCTTTTCCGCCCACACAATTTATGTGTGCATTGATACCCGCGATGAGTCCCTGACCGCCTGCTTCCTCGTAACCGGTGGTTCCGTTTACCTGTCCGGCAAAGAAAAGATTCTTGATTCGTTTCGTTTCCAGCGTATGTTTTAGTTGGGTAGGGTCGAAGAAATCGTACTCGATGGCATAGCCCGGGCGGAAGAGTTGAGCGTTTTCCAAACCTTGTATGGTATGTATGGCATCAATCTGAACACGGAGTGGGAGAGAAGAGGAAAAACCATTCAAATAGTATTCCTGCGAATCGACACCCTCGGGTTCAAGAAATAACTGGTGGGAAATTTTATCGGCAAAGGTCACAATTTTCGTTTCGATGCTGGGGCAATAACGTGGACCGATGCTCTGAATTTGTCCGTTGAACAGGGGCGAATCAGCCAAGCCCTTGCGTAGTTCGTCGTGGGTGGTTTGGTTGGTGTTGGTGATCCAACAACTTTCCTGCTTCAATTCTCGTTTGGCTTCTTCCAGAAAAGAGAACTTATGGAAGTCATTTTCTCCCTTTTGTTCGGTCATTTTGGAGAAATCTATGCTGCGTCCATCGATACGGCAGGGGGTTCCGGTCTTCATACGGTCGGTAGTGAAACCGATGGATTTGAGTTGTTCGGTGATGCCGAACGATGCCGGTTCGGAAATTCGACCTCCGACAAGTTGGTTTTTGCCAAAATGCATAAGCCCGCCCAGGAAAGTACCGGCGGTAAGCACTACGGATTTGGCACGGAAATGAACCTCGAGTGCCGAGATTAATCCGGTGACTTCGCCGTTTTCAATCACCAGTTCTTTGACGGTGTCCTGCCAAACGAAGAGGTTAGGGGTGTTGGTGATGGTGCTAATCCAGTGTTGGATGAACTGATGGCGGTCGCTTTGCGAGCGGGGACTCCACATGGCGGGTCCTTTGGAGCGGTTGAGCATCCGAAATTGTATGGCGGAGCGATCGGTAATGATACCCATCTGACCGCCGAGCGCATCAATTTCGCGCACAATTTGTCCTTTGGCTATTCCACCCACGGCGGGGTTGCAACTCATCTGACCGATTTTGTTCATGTCCATGGTGATGAGAAGTGTTTTTGAACCCATGTTGGCTGCTGCACAGGCGGCTTCATTTCCGGCATGGCCTGCACCGATAACGATTACATCGTATTTAAAATCCATTATTTTTTAGCTTCAATTTTGTTTATTATTCTCCGGGGCTTTGCCCCAAACCCCACATACTTTTTTGTCTTGACACAAAAAAGTATGCAAACAAGGTCGGTCGTTGACAAGGCCTTGCGAAAAGTAGCCTGTTTTATTTTTGTACTTATCAGGCTTTGATAATTTATGCTTCATCTTGCATTAAGCGCCCTTATAACGTTGGGTAAATACCTAATGTTTTGGGTTGCAAAGTTATAAAATTGTAAGGACTTATACTGTAAAGAAGATTATAATTGAATTATTTCATTGAAGAATCAATATTCTTATTTCTGTGTTTTAAATCTTTTATCTTCACATAAATGTTACATAAGTATTTTAAATACAGTGGTTTAATTTTAATTTTACTATTTTTATTGCAAAATTAGAAGTTAATGACTAGTTTTGTAAAAATATAAAGATGAATCTAAACTCAACTCTGGATGCTAAACTATTATTTTGGAGATACAATAGATAATTTCTTTCAAAAAAATACGGAAGAAATTATTGGTGCGATTACTCTTTCAAATCAATTTGATTCAAATGCGAATCAAAATAAATCGTGGAAACAACAAATTGAAATTTTAAAAAAGTCACTTGTTGGGTTAAATGGAATGATTTATTTTGAGTTCTCAATTCCTCGAATGGGTAAGCGTGTTGATTGCATTTTGATTATTCAAAATATTGTTTTTGTGATCGAATTCAAGGTTGGCGAAAAAGAATATCTGGGTGTAAACTACGATCAGGTTTGGGATTATGCTCTTGATTTAAAAAACTTCCATAAACCAAGTCATAGTGCTGTTTTAGTACCAATTCTTTTAGCAACCGAGGCAAAAGATCAAGTCATTCAAATTATTGAAACATCACATGAAGATCAATTAATTAAACCTCTGAAAGCAAATAAGATAAATCTATGTGAGGTAATTAAGCATTGTCTCATCTATTTAAATAATGATTCTGATATTAACGGAGATGAATATATAAAAGGTAGCTATTCTCCGACCCCTACGATAATTGAAGCGGCTGTTTCGATGTATAAAAATCACTCAGTAGATGAGATAACAAGAAGGGATGCTGATGCTAAAAATTTGACAGATACTACTAATTCTGTTTCTAAAATAATTGAATACGCACAAACCAAAAATAAGAAAGTTATTTGTTTTGTAACTGGTGTTCCTGGAGCCGGAAAAACATTGGTTGGATTGAATATTGCAACAAAACATCTTGATAAAGAACAAGCGACTACAAGTGTATTTTTATCTGGAAATGCACCTTTAGTAGCTATTCTTCAAGAAGCTCTGACTAGAGATAAAGTAAAGCAAGAAAAAGAAAAAGGGAATAAGATAACGAAAAGTTCTGCTCGCGAAGGAGTAAAAGCTTTTATTCAGATTATTCATCATTATAGAGATGCATATTTGATTGACTCTAATGCGCCTTACGATCACGTTGCTATATTTGATGAAGCACAGCGTGCATGGAATAAAGAGCAGACAATCAAATTTATGCGACGAAAAAAGAATCAACCTGATTTTAAGTATTCAGAGCCAGAATATTTGATTTCTTGTTTAGATAGACATAAAGATTGGGCGGTTATTGTTTGTCTTGTTGGTGGAGGTCAAGAAATAAATACTGGTGAGGCAGGTATTTCTGAATGGCTTTATGCAATAAAAGATTCGTTTCCCAATTGGGAGGTTTGTATATCCCCAAATTTGACGGATAGTGAATATAATGCAGTAGAGGCTATTGCAGAAATAGAAAAAAATTGTGTGGCAAAATATGATTCAAATTTACATTTATCAGTTTCGATGCGTTCTTATCGTGCTGAAAATGTTTCACTTTTTATCAAACAAATTTTAGATATAAATACTTTTGAAGCTCAGGAAACGTTATCAAAAATATCAGATAATTATCCAATAGTACTAACCAGAAGTGTCGAAACAGCTAAGAAATGGTTGCGAGAAAAGGCGAGAGGTTCTGAAAGATATGGAATTATAGTTTCGTCTCAGGCTTATCGTCTAAAACCACTGGCTATGGATGTTCGTGTAGAAACAGATCCTGTACATTGGTTTTTGGGCGAAAAAGATGATGTTCGTTCGTCCTATTATTTGGAGGATGTAGCAACCGAATTTCAAGTTCAAGGATTGGAGTTGGATTGGGCATGTGTAACTTGGGATGGTGACTTTAGATATTCAGATGAAGGTTGGAAGACATATTCTTTTGTGGGAAATAAATGGCAGAATATCAATAAAGAAGAGCGGAAACTGTATTTAAAAAATGCTTATCGAGTTTTATTGACACGTGCTCGTCAAGGTATGGTGATTGTTGTGCCAGAAGGAAATGCTGAGGATCATACAAGAAAATCAGAGTATTATGATTCAACCTTCGAATATTTAAAAGGATTGGGGATAAGCATTATATAATAATTGTAGGTTTATAAATAAACAAATAATTGAAAGTGCTATTATATCTGCAATTGATTTGATTTCGAATGAATTAGATATAATTTCAAATGATGAACTACAAAGTCAGTTTGAGATTACTTTAGAGGAATTAAAAGAGTAGTAAAATTTACTGATATAGAAAAACCAATTAAACAAACAAGAATAGTTATGAAAAACCGGAATTTGATTCTCTGTGTTTTGTGTGTTTTTGCCCTGGCGGGCAGTGCGCAGGAAAAGCTAAAACGTGTGGTGGAAAAAGATAAGGTGAGTAAACTGACCGAGACGTACTATGTGCTGGACGACGAACCGAGCATAAAAGAGGGTTCGTACCAGCTGCAGGGGGCGGACAAGAAGGTATATATTACGGGTGAGTATAAGAAAAATACGCGCACAGGTGTGTGGACTTTCAGCAACAAGGCGGGCGAAGTGTCGCGCAGGTTTAATTTTGAAAGAGACAGTGTGGTGGAATACGTGTGGGGGCGTAAC
>Ga0302215_10000229_pt1 | contig 42811 bp, 30 predicted proteins | sample II_Fen_N3_1_FD_194580 | JGI IMG/M metagenome (GOLD analysis project Ga0302215, IMG submission 194580) | Peat permafrost microbial communities from Stordalen Mire near Abisko, Sweden - II_Fen_N3_1 | ecosystem: Environmental > Terrestrial > Soil > Wetlands > Permafrost | place: Sweden: Abisko... | reverse complement strand
CACATACCTCTTATGGTATTAAACCTCGCCGTTGCAGCATCGCCATCCAAAAATCCGGTGATTCCCGAACCGGCAAAGGTACTAACCGCTCCACCGGATGTTATCTTGCGTATACACTTATTACCATTATCGGCCACGTAAAGATTTTCCTGCGAATCGAAAACCAGACTAGTTGGACTGTTGAATTGTGCCGTTGATAAGTTTCCAGTTGCATTTCCGGCTACTCCACCGGCATAAGTACTCACCACTCCTTCGGGAGTTACCTTACGAATGGCATTGTTTGCCGGTTCAACCACATAAATGTTTCGGTTTGCATCCATTTTCAGAAAATAGGGTGCGGTAAATTTAGCTGCGTTTCCTATTCCGTTACTAAATCCCGAAGCACCTCCGGCAACGGTTGTCACCACTGTTTTTTGTGTAATTTTCCGAATCTTATGATTGTCCATATCCGCAACATAAATGTCGTACGTAAGCGGATCTTCGACCAACCCAACCGGATAACTAAAAAGAGCAACCGTTCCCGTTCCATCCTGATATCCACCTGTTTCGTTTCCGGCCAGAGTTGTTGCAAATAATATTTTTGTAGGAGCCCCACCTGTATTCGTCACCTGATATCCGGGTGTGGAAACGCCCACATACAACAAACCGGGCACCGAGTAACTTATGCTCGGAATTTGAGCAAAACCAACCAACTGAAAAGTGAGAGCAACAATAAACAAAAGAGTTCGCATAACCAGAAAATTACAATTAATTAAAAAGATGGTCCGTGACTGCACTATCAGGTCGTATCAATTAAGTAGGTGTATTTATTAAGGTAGAACACAGTTAACTATAAAATTGTTGTCGCTATTTATATTTTATTTTTGTTACAAAAAAATGGAGTTAGATTTTGTTTAAATAAAAAACCCTTCATTCAAAACAAATTGAATAAAGGGTTTTTTATGCGTCCATCATATTTTGTTATTTCTTATAATACGTCAACGCTTCCGGAATGTATTGTTTAATTTGTGCAATACGAGTCGCATCAGAAGGGTGAGTACTCATGAATTCCATAGGTGCTCCTTGCGAATTTGCAGCCATACGTTCCCAAAAAGTAACTGCCTGATTTGGATCATAACCTGCCATAGCCAAAAATATTAATCCAATACGGTCGGCCTCCAGTTCGTGTTTCCGCGAATACGGAAGCATAAAACCATATTGTGCTCCCAATCCATAAATCATATTCCAAGTATTTTGCGCTGCTGCTGACTTTTTAGATGTCAACATATTTAAAAATTCCGAGCCATATTGAACTCCCATTTGTTGACTCATGCGTTCGTTACTATGTTTGGCAACAGCATGCGCAATTTCATGACCCAACACCACAGCCAAACCAATTTCGTTTTTTGTCACCGGCAAAATTCCTTCAAAAACCACTACTTTACCGCCAGGCATACAAAATGCATTTACCGAAGTATCTTTTACCAAATTAAATTCCCATGCATAGCTGGCAATATCTGCCTCCATACCGTTTGCTTTTAAATAAGCTTCCACTACAGCCGACATTTTTCCTCCTACCTTTTTTACCAGGGCAGTCTGCGTCTTGTTTGTCGAAGCCGGAACAGAATCAATAAACTGTTTATAGCTTTGGAAACTCGATGTTAGTACATCCGAATCGGACACCAATGATAGTTGCTTCCTACCAGTTAACATTACAGTTGAACACGATACTATTAAACAAGCAAATAGCAAAAAAAAGATTATTTTCTTCATAAACCAATAATTTTGTGAGTGAATTTTAAATTTATTGTTGTAAACATTTACCTTTGCAAAGATAATTATTCATTTCAAATTTGAATATACAAAAGTTGGTTTCATTACAATTTGTTTTTCTGATAAAATAATGCGAAAAATAACAAACACATTAAAATACTGGAAATCTGCGTTAGTAACTGCGTTTATCCTACATCTTTCGTTTGCATCTCCTTCCGAGTTTAAGAGTATTCCAACCTTTGAAAATGAAGATAAACTCATTCATTTTCTAATGTATCTAAGTCTTACAGCTATTCTCATTTTCGATTCAACCCGTCTGAATTTATCAAAGCGGATCCAATTGGTTCTATGTTTGGTTTATCCAATTTTGCTTGGGGGAATTGTTGAAATTCTGCAACCAATCTACTTTTTTCCACGTTCCGCCAGTTGGTTCGACTGGTTAGCCGATACACTTGGATCCATTGCCGGATGGTATATTATGACATTTATTCATAAAAAGTTTAATCTCAATAATACTGCTTCTTCTAACAAATAACTACCTTTAATTCCCGAACCTGATACTATGTCTGATTCAACACTAAAATACAACATTGGCATTACGCTGATAAAAGGTATTGGCTGCAATTTAGCCAAAAACCTGATTGCCTATGTGGGGAGTGCCGAGGGAGTTTTTCAGGAAAACAAAAAGAATCTTTCAAAAATTCCGGGAATAGGCGAAATTATTTCGTCTGAAATTGTAGCGCAGGCGCAACTTGTTTTGCCGCGTGCCGAACAGGAAGTTGAATTTATTCAGAAAAATAAAATCCGCACTTATTACTTTGCCGATCGCGATTATCCTTTCCGGTTGAAAGAGTGTTCGGATGCACCAATAATGCTTTACAGCAAAGGAAACTGCGATTTGAACAGTACCAAATTCGTGGGAATTGTGGGTACACGCAATGCGACTGAAACCGGCAAAGAAAATTGTAAAAATCTGATTGCCAACTTAGCCGCAGCGCAACCAAATGCAATTATTGTGAGTGGTTTAGCCTATGGAGTGGATATTTGTGCACACAAAGCGGCACTCGATGCCGGATTAGCAACCGTGGGTGTTGTGGGTCACGGGCTCGACAGAATTTATCCGGCTGCTCATCGACCTACAGCCGTAAAAATGATTCAAAATGGCGCACTTCTTACCGAGTACCTGAGCCTGACCAACCCCGACAAGCAAAATTTTGTTCAGCGAAACCGCATTATTGCCGGACTGTGCGATGCTATTGTAGTCGTTGAATCGGCTGCCAGAGGTGGCGCACTCATTACCGCCGAAGGAGCCAACGAATACAACAGAGATGTGTTTGCATTTCCGGGGCGGGTAACCGATGAATGGTCGGCGGGATGCAATGCATTGATAAAAAACAATAAAGCATCGCTCATTGAGTCGGCCGATGATATTTTGCGCTTTATGAACTGGGAAAAACAAGCTACTGAAGCTACGCTCAATGTTCAAACCTCATTGTTTCTGGATTTATCGGACGAGGAACAGGAAATTGCCGCTAAACTCCGGCAAAACACAGAAGGGATGCAGCTCAACGAATTATCCATTCAACTGGAAAAACCGGTGAGCAAAATTTCCTCCATGCTACTCGAGATGGAGTTTAAGGGCATACTTAAATGCTTGCCCGGAAATGTATATAAAATTATAAAATAGAAATTTACTCCTTATAGTCGCGATATTAATAGTTATTTGCTTCGCGATATTATACTCCCTGCGGTCGTGATATTGACCTCAGACTATTTAGAATTAAAAATGTATTCAAAAGAAGAATTAAAACAACTGAAAAAAGAATTTTGGGAAGGATTTGGAACGTATTGCAGCCATATTCCGGCACTGAAACGGCGTAAAAGCAAATTTTTGCTCTACAACACCAAAATGAAAGGGGTGGAAATGAAGTTCGATGCCACACGTGACGGTGCATTCGTTATTCTGGAAATAAACCTGCACGATGCCAAAGCCCGATTGGAGAAATATGAGCAATTTGAACAATACAAAACCATTATGGAAAAACAATTTCCCGAAGGTTTGATTTGGGATTTTGCCTATGTGCGTGAATGTGGAACCGAAGTGTGCCGCATTTACACCAAAAAGACTGGCATTGACCTGCATCGCCGTATTCAGTGGATGGAGTTTTACGAATTTATGTCCTCTGAGATGCTGAAACTGGAAAAAGCATTTAAAGTGGTGAAAGAGGCCATTGAATAAATCCTGTGGTTTTCGGGTCACATATTTAGCATATTTATGTGTAATTCTGTATCAACTCATTAAATTTAAACAGGTCTAAAAATCAATCAATTTTTGTGTTGATAAAACAACTATTTTTTTGTAGTTTTGTATCCCATAAATAAACGTAAAACGTAAAATGGAAAAAAAGCAAATCAAAAGAGCCCTAGTATCTGTTTATCATAAAGATAAACTCGACATCATTATCAAAAAATTACACGCTGAAGGCGTAGAATTTATCTCAACCGGAGGAACTCAAACCTTTATTGAATCACTTGATATTCCATGTCGCGCTGTTGAAGATTTGACAGGTTATCCATCTATTTTAGGCGGAAGAGTGAAAACCCTGCATCCAAAGGTGTTTGGTGGAATTCTAAATCGCCGCGATTTAGCTCAGGATCAATCGCAGATAGAAGAATATGAAATTCCGGAAATAGACTTAGTTATTGTTGATTTATATCCTTTCGAAGCAACTGTTGCTGCCGGAGCTGACGAACCAACTACTATTGAAAAAATTGATATCGGTGGTATTTCACTCATCCGCGCTGCTGCTAAAAACTACAACGATGTGATAATTGTGGCTTCGCAAGACCAATACGAACCGTTGTTCGAAATCATTTCGGCTAACGGTGCACAAACCACACTCGAAGAACGTCGCTGGTTTGCTAAAGAAGCTTTCGCAGTTTCTTCGCACTATGATTCAGCTATTTTCAACTACTTTGATGGACAAGAAGAATCGGCTTTCCGTTACACTGAAAACAATTCAAAAGTACTTCGCTACGGCGAAAATCCTCACCAACGCGGTATTTTCTTTGGCAAGTTCGATGACATTTTTGAGCAACTGCAAGGGAAAGAAATTTCATATAACAACTTACTCGACATTGACGCAGCCGTTAATCTGATTAACGACTTTGATGATATTACTTTTGCCATTTTGAAACACAATAACGCTTGTGGAATTGCTTCACGTCCGGTATTGGTGGATGCATGGAATGCTGCTTTAGCTGGCGATCCTGTTTCGGCTTTTGGAGGTGTATTAATTACCAATGCCATTATTGACAAGGCTACTGCTGAAGAAATGAACAAGATTTTCTTCGAAGTAGTTATTGCTCCTGATTATGATTTGGAAGCGCTGGAAATTCTTGGTCAAAAGAAGAACCGTATTATCCTGATTATTAAAGACGGGAAAATAAAGAAACAACAATTCCGTTCATTACTGAACGGTGTATTGGTTCAGGATAAAGACACAAAAACCGAAACTGCTGAGGACTTTAAGGTTGTGACTGATAAAGCCCCAACTGCCGAAGAAATTGAAGATTTGCTTTTTGCCAATAAAATTGTAAAACATACCAAATCGAATGCCATTGTGTTTGCCAAGAACAAACAAATGTGTGCAAGCGGTGTAGGTCAAACTTCACGAGTAGATGCGTTGAACCAAGCAATTGATAAAGCCAACTCATTTAAGTTCGATTTGAAAGGAGCTGTTATGGCTTCGGATGCGTTTTTCCCATTCCCTGACTGCGTACAAATTGCATTTGAAGCAGGAATTACCGCTGTAGTTCAACCGGGTGGTTCAATAAACGATAAACTTTCAATTGAAAACTGTAACCAAAACGGATTAGCGATGGTAACCACCGGATTCCGTCATTTTAAACATTAAAAAACAGTTACAAGTATTTAGTTACGAGTAACAAGGAATAAATACAACAATACAGCAATGACTGACGACTATAAACTGTCGTCTCTAGACTAAAAAATATGGGATTATTTTCATTTACACAAGAAATCGCGATTGACTTAGGAACAGCCAATACGATTATCATTCACAACGATAAGATTGTTGTTGATGAACCATCGGTAGTAGCCTTGGATAGACGTACCGACAAGCTGATTGCTATTGGAGAGCGTGCTCGTCAAATGCAAGGTAAAGAGAACGAAGGTATTCGCACTGTGCGCCCATTGCGAGATGGTGTAATTGCCGATTTCTACGCTGCTGAATTAATGATTCGTGGCATGATTAAAATGATTCCTACTAAAAATCACCTCTTTTCTCCTACCCTTAAAATGGTAGTTTGTATTCCTTCGGGAAGTACTGAGGTGGAGATTCGTGCGGTACGTGACTCGTCGGAACATGCCGGCGGACGCGAGGTGTACATGATTTATGAACCAATGGCTGCAGCTATCGGTATTGGTATTGATGTGGAAGCTCCTAACGGCTGTATGATTGTGGATATAGGTGGTGGTACTACCGAAATTGCAGTTATCTCATTAGGTGGTATCGTATCCAACAAATCTATCCGTATTGCGGGTGACGATTTAACGTTGGACATTGTGGAATACATGGGACGTATGCACAATATCAAAGTAGGCGAACGCACTGCTGAACTTATCAAGATTAACGTTGGTGCAGCATTGACCGACTTGGAAGATGCTCCTGAAGATTATATTGTTCACGGACCAAACCGTATGACGGCATTGCCAATGCAGGTTCCGGTTTCTTATCAGGAAATTGCTCACTGTCTGGAAAAATCTATTTCTAAGATTGAAGCGGCTATTCTGAGCGCCTTGGAACAAACACCTCCTGAATTGTATGCCGATATTGTTCAACGTGGTATTTACCTTGCCGGTGGTGGAGCTTTGCTTCGCGGATTGGATAAACGTTTGACCGACAAGCTGAACATCCAATTCCACATTGCCGATGATCCATTGCGCGCTGTAGCTCGTGGAACAGGTATTGCGTTGAAAAACGTAGATAAATTCTCGTTCCTGATTCGATAAAACTAAATTAAATTTTCGATACGCACTGGAAAAAATCCGTGCATATCGAAAATTTTTGTTCTAAAAACATTCATTTTCCGCTCTTGCAGTTTCAGCAATCATGAAGAATCTTATCAATTTTTTGATTCAATACAGCGTTGTGTTTTTATTTCTGTTTCTGGAAGTAATTTCCTTCACCATGATTGTGAAAAATCAGGAATACCAGCGAAGCGTGTTCATGTCTTCGAGCAACTCAATGGTTTCTGGCATGTACGAATGGAGTAATTCTGTAGTAGAATTTTTCAAACTACGTGCTGCCAACGACAATTTATCGGAAGAGAATACGGCACTTAAAAATCAGATTATCAAGCTTCAGAACAAGCTTCAAACTATGACTCCTGAGGTTGATGACTCCATCCACTTCCGCATACCACCCGAAATGGAATACGAGTTTATCTCAGCCAAAGTGATAAACAGCTCCACCAACAAAATACAAAACTACATAACGCTCAATAAGGGTTCAATTGATGGAATTAAAGTAGATATGGGCGTTATAAGCGATGAAGGTGTTGTTGGAATTGTAAAAACTGTAAACGACAAGTTCTCTGTAGTTGTTCCTATCCTAAACAACAAAATTGAAATAAACTGCAAATTTAAACGCAATAATTACAGTGGTCCGCTGAAATGGGAAGGTGAAGATTACCGCTATGCCAACCTAAATGATATTGCCCGCCACGTGGAACTTTCATTAGGCGATACGCTGATAACTAGTGGATTTACAAGTACTTTCCCCGAAGGAATTCCGGTGGGATATGTAGAGGATTTTAAGATTAAGGAAAGCGATGCCTATTACAATATCAAAGTAAAACTAGCTGTAAATTTCCGTACGCTTTCGCACGTAAAGGTTATTAATTACCTGAACTATAAGGAACAAAAAGACTTGGAAAAATCGTCGGAAGAACCGCAATAATTAGTTGATAGTTGTCAGTTTATAGTTTATAGTTGACAGCGAATAAGACACATTCAATAAATTTAAACTATCAATTGACAACTATCAACAGTGAACTAGCAATATGCCCGTAGTACTTCAAAATATATTCCGTTTCATTTTACTGGTACTTTTTCAAGTACTGGTGCTGAGTAATATCCAGTTTTTGGGATACATAAATCCGTATGTATATATTTTGTTTATTTTGGCCTTACCGGTTCATACACCCCGGTGGTTCTCACTATTGCTGGCATTTGGAATGGGTTTAACTATTGACATGTTTTCAAATACCATGGGAATGCATGCATTTGCTACAGTAATGGTGGCATTTCTTAGGAATGGAACAATTAAGCTCTTCACCGCCATTGAAGAGGGAAATAACCCGACTCCATCTTTTCATACTTTTGGAGTAAGTGCTTATATAAAATATGTGGTGCTTATGGTATTTGTTCATCATACTACATTGTTTATACTTGAGGCTTTCACATTGGCACACTTCTGGCTTATGCTTGCAAAAATACTCCTTAGCACTTTTGTAACTATTTTGCTTATTCTTGGTATTGAGTCACTTAATAAAAAGTAGAAAATGATTAATGATACCCTTCAGAACAGAAGAACGGTGGTTGCTATAATCATGTCGGCTGTAATTGTTGTGTACATTTTGCGGCTATTTACTATCCAAATTATTGATACTAAATATAAAGAAGGTGCTGATAGTAATGCATTTCTGAAAAAGACACAATTTCCTCCTCGCGGTTTGCTTTACGACCGGAAACATAAGTTGTTGGTTTATAATAAACCGGCTTACGATATCGCTCTTATTATGCGAGAGGTTCGCACATTGGACACACTTGCCTTTTGCAAAGCATTAGATATTGATAAGAAATACTTCATTGATCGTATTGCGGAAATTAAGGACCGACGCAGAAATCCCGGATACTCGTCCTATACCCCTCAACTCTTTATGAGTCAATTAGGAATTGAAGATATTGCCACCATTCAGCAATCGATGTATAAATTTCCCGGATTCTACATCCAAAATCGTACATTGCGTGAATATACTTACCCCATTGCAGGTCATGTTTTGGGCAGTATTGGTGAAGTATCGCAAAACAAAATTGATAACGATGATTACTATAAACGCGGCGACTACGGTGGTAGAGATGGAATAGAATATACCTACGAGGAGCAACTTCGTGGTGAAAAAGGAGTGGAAATTCTACTGAGAGATGCTAAAGGACGTATTAAAGGAAAATACGAAAACGGCAAAGAAGATATTGCTCCGAAAGCAGGGCAAAATATGACTTTAACGCTGGATATCCAATTGCAGGAACTGGCAGAACAATTGATGAAAGGAAAAATGGGTAGCGTTGTTGCTATTGAACCATCTACCGGTGAAATACTAGCCATGGTTTCCAATCCATCTTTTAATCCGGCAATTCTTGTTGGCCGTCAACGGTCGAAGAACTACAATGCTTTACTTCATGATCCTACAAAACCATTAATGAACCGCGCTACACAGGCTCTTTATCCTCCCGGTTCATCGTTTAAAACTGCAGAAGCATTAGTGTGTCAGCAAATGGGCGGAATAGATGAACATACTTTTTTCCCCTGTAACGGACCGGCTTCATCGCCAATTAGATGTACGCACCATCATGGCTCACCGGTAAGTTTGCTGAGTGCTGTGGAGGAAAGTTGTAATCCATATTTTTGGAATGCATTTAAGGCAACCATTGAGAAAGATGGATATGGACTCCGAAATATCACTTTCAGAGCAAGATACGATGAATGGGTTGACCGTATGAAAAGTTTCGGATTAGGCGAGAAATTTACAGATAGCGATATTTACGAGCAATCGCGTGGTTATATTCCAACGCAAAATTATTATAATAAGCTTTACAAAGGCGAAACGGGCTGGCGGGCTATTACTATCCGTTCAAATGCTATTGGGCAGGGTGAAGTATTGGCTACACCTCTACAGATGGCCAACCTTATGTGTGGTATTGCTAACGAAGGACATTATATCAGTCCGCATCTAAACCGATGCGACTCATTACGGAAGAGAATTCACTATTGCAAGGTAGATAAAAAATATTTTCCAATAGTATTTGAAGCTATGTGGCGGGTATTTGATTCGGGAACAGCCAGTGCATCAAAAATTCCCGGAATAGACATGTGTGGAAAAACGGGTACTGCTGATAATAGCCACGGAAAACCACACTCTATTTTTGTTGGTTTTGCTCCAAGAGTTCATCCACGAATTGCTATTGCTGTAGTAGTTGAAAATGCTGGATTCGGATCTATGTTTGCAGCTCCTATTTTTAGTTTAATGGTAGAGCAATACCTTAAAGGCAAGATTGAACGAACTGAATTACTTGAAAGTACAAAGAATACTGTTACAAACTCATATGTCAAAGAACGTTAGTATAAAATACGCAATCGACTGGACAACGATATTTTATTACGTTGCTATGATTGTTATGGGCTGGATAAGCATTTATGGTGCCAGCTACAACTTTGATCAGGCCAGTGTTTTTGATTTCAGTCAGCGTGCTGGTTCACAGATGATTTGGATTTTGAGTGCATTTGCTATTGGCGGTACACTACTGCTGGTTGATTCCCGCATGTTCGATTTTTTTGCCTACATAATCTATGGAGCAGCCATATTATTACTGATATTTACCATTGTGGCACCCTCCTCAATTGTGCCCGACATCAAAGGTTCCCGTTCGTGGATTGTGCTTGGTCCCATTCGATTTCAACCGGCTGAATTAGCCAAAATAGCTACAGCATTGGTTCTCTCTAAGTTTATGAGCTCGTACAACTACAAGCTTAAAACATGGCGCGATTTACTACCATTGGGAATGCTTATTTTTCTGCCCCTTGGATTAATTATTTTACAACACGAAACAGGTTCGGCTCTTGTATTTTTAGCTTTTCTACTAGTATTGTACAGAGAGGGGATGAATGGAATTGTACTACTTCTGGGAACATTTGCCATTGTTCTGTTTGTGGTTGTTATCCGATTTAGCAACGTTCCAATTCAAGGTGATCGTGGAACGTTGGGATTTATAGTCGCTATGCTAATAATTTTGCTCATTCAGGTTGGATACGCCATTTTCTTTGGTCGAAACCGAAAAGAGGCAATGATTTTACTGATTGGAACAGTAGTAATTGCAGGTATATCGTATGTGTTAAATATTTGGTTTCATATTAGTTATAACTATATTTCAATATTTACCATAGTAGGTTCATGTATTTATTGGGGATTTGTAGAGCTGACTCACCGATATAAAAAATATTGGTTCCTGATTCTTTTTTCTGTTGGTTCGGTACTGTTTTGTTTTTCCTGCGACTATTTATTCGAAAAAGTACTGGAACCTCACCAGCAAATTCGTATCAAAGTGTTGTTGAACATGGAAGATGATCCAACTGGTGCCGGCTACAACGTAAATCAATCAAAAATTGCCATTGGTTCCGGTGGGTTTTGGGGAAAAGGATTCCTGAATGGAACTCAGACTAAGCTTAAATACGTACCTGAGCAAGATACCGACTTTATTTTTTGTACAGTGGGCGAAGAACATGGGTTCTGGGGCTCAACGTTGGTCTTATTTGTTTATTGGCTATTCTTAATGCGATTGCTGCGCATTGCGGAACGCCAAAAAGAAACATTTAATCGGGTTTACGCTTATTGCGTAGCTAGTATTTTCTTTTTTCACCTTACTATTAATGTGGGTATGGTACTTGGTATAATGCCGGTTATCGGTATTCCTTTACCGTTTTTTAGCTACGGAGGTTCTTCGCTTTGGGGTTTTACTATTTTGCTATTTATCCTGCTCAGACTCGACGCAGCACGCCTAGAACGAATGGGCTAATCACATTCACTTCCCTCAAAATTCAATTTCTGTGCCTTACAACAACTGATTTGAACTATAGTTTAACCTTTGGATAATGAAAGGCTTCAAGATGGGTTAATTCTTGGCAAGCAGACAGGGACTGTCGCTTAGATCGAAGCTCCATTGTAAAAAAAACAGAAACGAGGATGTGTGTAAAAGCACGCATCCTCGTTTTTTGTATTTTGGAATCCAAATATATTACAATTTCTCGCCAAAAGCTAAATCGCCGGCATCGCCCAGTCCGGGAATAATGTACGAATGCTCGTTTAGTTCAGGATCAATGGCTGCTGCCCAAATGGTAGTCTTTGCTTCGGGGAAATGACTAGCCACATAGTCGATCGCCGTTTGACTGGCAATAACCGTAGCCACATGTATATGAGCCGGCTTGCCTTTTGTAAGCAATGCACCATAAGCCAATTCCATTGAACTGCCTGTTGCTAACATGGGATCGGTAATAATCAGGGTTTTTCCATCCAAAGTGGGAGATGCAATGTATTCAATGAAGATATCAAATTTCAGTGCATCTTTATACTTGCGATAGGCCGAAACAAAAGCGTTTTCGGCCGAATCGAAGTAGCTCAGAAAGCCTTGATGAAACGGTAAACCTGCACGCAGAATGGTAGAAATTACTATCTTTTCATCAATTACATCGGTGTGAGCCACGCCAAGCGGAGTCTTTACTTCTTCGGCTTTGTAACGCATGGTTTTACTCATCTCGTAAGCCATTATCTCGCCAATTCGTTCCATATTCCTACGAAAACGCATGGAGTCTTTCTGGATTTTTACTGACCGAATTTCTTTTATGTAATGCTTTAGTACGGAATTATTCTCCGATAGATTTATGATTTTCATTTACTTCTATATGTTTGATTTGGCAAAATTAATGTTTTTTTCAAATAAACGAATGAAATGGGTGAATATATATCCAAAAACGAGAGGAAATGATAATTCCCTCTCGTTTTATAAGCCTTTAAACAATTAGTTTTTACTATCGTTTTCCCGAATCTCGGTCCTACGAATTTTACCGCTGATAGTTTTGGGCAATGATTCTACAAACTCAATGATTCTAGGGTATTTATAAGGAGCTGTAACTGTTTTTACATGTTCCTGAATTTCTTTCATTAATTCAGCACCTGCTTTCTCTTTATACTCTTTTGACAGAATAATGGTAGCTTTTACCACTTGTCCGCGAATTTCGTCGGGAACACCGGTTATGGCGCATTCTACCACTGCCGGATGAGTCATTAAGGCACTTTCTACTTCAAATGGACCAATACGGTAACCTGAGCTCTTAATCACGTCGTCAGCGCGTCCTACAAACCAGAAATAACCATCCTCGTCGCGCCAGGCAACATCGCCGGTGTAATAAATATTGTCGTGCCAAGCTTCGTTAGTGAGGTCAGCGTTGCGGTAATAGCCTTTGAATAGTCCAACCGGATAGCTTTTATCGGTACGAATCACAATTTGTCCTTGCTCGCCCACCTCTGCCTGACGACCTTCTGGAGTTAGCAAGTCAACATCGTAATGCGGATTAATTAATCCCATTGATCCCGGTTTTGGTTCCACCCACGGAGCTGTGAACAGCGACAAGGTGGTTTCGCTTTGTCCGTAACCTTCTTTAAGTTTAATGCCGGTTAGTTTCAGGAATTGTTCGTAAACGGCCGGATTCAATGCTTCGCCGGCAATGGTACAATATTCCAACGATGATAAATCGTATTTAGACAAATCTTCACGAATAAGGAACCGGAAAATAGTTGGAGGTGCGCAAAGTGAAGTAATGCGATGTTCGTGAATTTTTTCCAATATGGCGGCCGGAGTAAATTTCTCATGATCGTACACAAAAACGCAGGCACCAACTATCCACTGTCCGTACAGTTTTCCCCAAACGGCTTTTAGCCAACCGGTGTCGGCGATAGTAAGATGAACACTGTCTTCGTGTAGATTGTGCCAATATTTAGCTGTAATGATATGTGCCAATGGATAAGCGCAGTCCAACAATACCATTTTGGGATTTCCGGTGGTTCCCGAGGTAAAGCTGATAATAAGCGGATCGTCGTTTTTATTTACTTTTTCAATAGGAATAAATGGTTCGGCGGCTTCAATTCCTTTGTGGAAATCGAGCCAGTTTTCGTGCATAACCGGTCCAACTGAAATTAGAAGCTCCACGCTGGGTGATTCGTGCATCGAATCGTTTATATGATTAATAATTGTTTCTTCACCAACGGCAATAATTGCTTTAATATCGGCAGCATTGTTGCGGTAAACAAGGTCTTTTTTTGTTAGTAAATGCGTGGCCGGAATAATAATTGCACCAATTTTATGCAATGCCAGGATGGTAAACCAGAATTCATAACGGCGTTTGAGAATTGCCATTACGATATCTCCTTTTTTTATACCCAAACTCTGAAAATAGGAAGCAGTTTGGTCGCTGTATTTTTTTATTTCGCCAAAAGTAAATTCGCGACATTCACCCTGATCGTTAGTCCAAAGTAGCGCACGTTTATTCGGCTCTTTCGCCGCCCAGACATCTACTACGTCGTAGGCAAAATTAAAATTATCGGGAATAATAAGTTTGTAGTTTGCTTTGAAATCTTCAAAGTCTGTAAATTCGGTTTGTTGAAGAAACGTTTCTAACATAAGCAATTCATTAATACATTTATTTGAGATTGCAAAGAAATATCAAAAGATCACGTGATGCAATATGCAGGGGTCAAATCCAGCCTTTTTGGGATAAAAATGCCAATTGTGGGATGAAATATTTCTTTTTTTTGATTATTTACCCCAAATCTACACAATCACAGCCAAAAATCGCACCTTCTTACCATTGAGTGCTTTCATGCCATGAGGTTTGGTAGCATCAAAGTAAATGCTGTCGCCTTCGTTGAGTGTAATGTCGGTACCGGCAATCTGCAATTGCATGGTTCCTTCCAGCAGCAAATTAAACTCCTGACCGGAGTGCGAGTTTAGATGAATAGTGTCCTGACATGGCTCAACGGTAACTTCAAAGGGTTCGGCTTTGGCGTTGCGGAATCCGTGAGCCAGCGATTGATACTTATAACATTTTGTACGTTCAATGCTTGTTCCGGTTCCTCTGCGGGTAACAAAGTAGGCGAGAGAGTGTGGATCGACACCCGAGAAAAGAGCTGAAGTTTCAATGCCAAAGGTTTGCGCCACTTCGCATATAAAGCTCATAGGAATATCGCTGTTACCTGATTCGTAACGGGCGTAATCGGTTTCGGGAATGCTGCATTTTTCGGCAGCCTGAGCGGTGGTGAGGTCAAGTGCGTCGCGTAATCCGCGCAATCTCTCTGCAATTTGTTTGATTTGTGTGTTCATAATAATTTAAGATTATTCAATCAAATTATAAACCTTTCTATATGGCATAGTAATTTGATTACCAAGTTATTTATGCATAAATTTCCTCCAGATTTGGCTGGAGGAAATAAAAGATGTGTGAACAATTAGCTTTAGCCAAACAGTTATTTCAAATGCGAGGCTTTGAGACCTTTAATCACCGCATTAGTGAATCCATTGGCTTCCATTTCGTTTAGACCTTTTATAGTGATTCCGCCCGGAGTAGTCACTTTATCAATTTCCACTTCGGGATGAGAATTATTGGCTTCCAACAAGTCAATGGCGCCACGTAAAGTCTGAATAACCACTTCTTTAGCTACACCGGGATAAATACCCATTTCCACACCGCCTTCCATGGCTGCACGAATATAGCGGAATGCATAAGCTATTCCACAAGAAGATAATGACATAAATGCATTCAGTTGCGTTTCCGGAACCAAAAATGCTTTGCCCAGTTCGGCAAATAATGAAACGATCAGCTCGTTTTGTCCCGTTGAGGCATTAAACGATGAAATGGTGGAAACGCTTTGCAGCACGTCTATTCCGGTGTTTGGAATTACACGGAACATAGTGGCATCAGAGTCGAACAAACCGGCTAATTTGACAAAGTCAACTCCAGCTGCAATAGAGACAATAATTTGTTTTTTATAATCAATCTTTTTCTCAATTTCGTCGGCAATTACTTCCACTAACCAGGGTTTTACAGCTAAAACAACTATGTCAGCATTTTTTACAATTTCCATATTGGAACTGCTTACCACTATCTCGCTGTCGAAGGCTTTTATGGCATCTAAGTTGGCTTGCGAAACATCGCTAACACTGATGTTTTTTGATTGAATGAGCGTTCCTTTTGAGAGTCCACGAGCAATTGCTCCACCCATGTTTCCAGCTCCGATTATGGCAATTTGAAGGTTGGTAGTTTTCATATTCTATAAGTACTATTTGATTATTTTCAATTTTATTTTTACAAATGGAATCAGTTATAATTTACTGACAAAGATAGGATAACTAATCAAAAAATTAGTAAAGAAAAATTAATAATTTTCAGTTGTCTTTCAAAGCCTTTTAGTTAAACTAACAAAAATATGATTGCTCAGCAATTTATTATAAGTTCAATCTCAAACAGGCTTTAATGCCTCGTGGAACTACCCCAACATGATTCAGATCGGTTAAACGCCAAATAGATTGTACGGTAATTACTTTGAAAATATTGGATAATCCTACGCCAACTTCCATATAAGGCTTTGAAAGCGGATTTGTGTAAAAGGGATAATCTATAATTGTTTTATGCGAATTGCTTAATCCTCCGTAAGCAATATTGAATGAACAGATTTCGCGTAAATTGAGGTTTTTGATGATTGGAATCTGGTTTAGAATCAATCCATTAAAGGTGAAATCGCAATGTAGATCCACGTACTTATCAGTTGCATATTCCAAATTGTTCATCAAGTTAAATTGATAAATGCCATAGCCGCCTGTGTCACCGCCTTGAGGAATTTCGAGCAATGGATAGGGAACGCTTCCGAGTATAAAACCCGCTTCGGCAATGTAATATAATTCTCCAAGACCAAATAGAATATCTTGCCTCATTTTGGTCAGAAGTTTTCCATATTGCCCCGATTTATTGCCCAAATTATATTTTCCATATTCCAGAATACCATAAATAACCGGTTTGCTGTTGGCAATATATATGCGTTGAGTGTGGTCATTGTACTTTTTCTCGTCAAACGAAAAACGGGTAGTAAGGGTTGCTGATTGATGCTTTAGAGCTGTGCCCACCTGCATGCCATTAAGCGACATGGGCATATCTTCATTAGCTACTAAGTTATTGTAACGCAGATATAGATTGCTTTCAATGGTGGAGTTCCAGTCGTTTGCAAATGAAACGCAATATTCTTCCCGGTTACTCATTTTCCCGGCAGTTCTGTTGGCAAGTAAAGTCCCCGATATATCTTCATCACCCGTAGTCAATGGATTTTCGCGATATAAAACATCATTGTAATTATAGTCAATCCGGCGATAATCGTTGGTATAGTTCAGGCTGAGCACACGCCTTTTTTTACCAGGTAGTTTAAACTGAGCCATGACTGAATATTTAACCATTTCATTTCTAAATCCATAGCCAATATGTCCACCAATCGAAACGTTTTTCCACAATTTTTCATTGGTTCTAAATGGCAATGTGAGCCTATAACCTTCGATATCGGTTGTACGCATAATTTGCGGGAGTCGCCCAATATCTATTTTCCCAACCGGAATGTAGCCCGTGAAAAACACATCTGCAACCCAACTTGCAGTTCGTAATAAAGGTGTGTTACTGAGACTTTTCAGTTTATCATCCAGCGATTGCTGCGTGTAAGTACTTTTAGCAAAATTATAGTTTTGTAGGCCGATAGAATCAGCTGGCCGATAATTAGTTGTTCGTTTTATAAAAATTTCAGGGCTTGGATTTAAACTGTCGCCCAACAGGGCATAATTCAGAGTCATGGTCATTTGTTCCGACTCGCAAGTCCAATTGTTATTGGCCATCTGCGTGAAACTTTCGTCAATTCGTAAATTGTGAATGAAATTGATATTGGCTTTGTTAGGTAATTCGGCCTCAATTTTTGTCAGAGCCAGCGATGCTGAATCTACCCAAAGCTTACCATCAAAAGCTAGGTTTTTTACATTTTTTGTCCGGAAATGAATCTCGTATTGTTTGCCGGAGGCTGAGTAAATGCTATCGGCCAGATAATAGTCGTAATAAGCATAACCAATAGTTGAAAGTGGACTGATAATGATTTTGCCGAAAACGCTTACAGTATTATGATAAAAGTTCAGTTTGGTATCAATATCACCAATCAGTTTTTCAATAACTTTCTGTCCATTTTCCGATGACGAAAAAATGTTTTTTGAGAGTTCTTCTTTGCTAATACTCGTTACTTTAAATTTACTTTCGGCCATGTATATTGGTATAACTAAGGCTGAATCGGTTGGTGAGATATTTCCTTTTTTAAGTTGTTCGAATATACGTTTGTTTATTGTTCGCTTATTTATTTTGTTCAGAAGTACCAGGTTTTGTTCAGTGCTCTGAGCAGTGTATCCATTTCTACGAGTCAGGTCGTTTGTTTTTGCGAGTAGGCGGACTTTTCTCATGAATTCCATTCCCGGATTTGTACCAGGCAGAACAAAAACCTCGCCTAGTTGGGTGTTTTCTTCAGTCATTAATACTTCTATGCCAATGCTTTGTCCTTGTTTTACATGAATCTGTGCTTGTTTAAATCCTATACATGAAAATAGGAGTTTATTGTACTTGCCCGTTGTTTGAATTGTAAAATAACCTTCTTCATTTGATTGAGCTATTTTTTCTGAATTTTTGAAATAGATATTAACGCCTGAAATAGGACTTCTGTCTGAGCTGTTTAATATCTGCCCAACCACCACAGTTTCCTGAGCGAAAAGTTTGGATGGAGATAAAAAAAACATTGACATTAAACATCCAAGTAAAAGGATATTAAACCTATATTTATTGTTTTTCAATGAAATAACTCTTGTTTTTAGCATTCTAATATGTTCGTGTAGCTTGTGTATATATTGCTGATTCAAGAAGAATCTCAATATTTCAATTTGAATTATTCTTCTCTTTTTTATAACCCGGATGACAATCTAGTATTGTTTGGCGTAAAAAATGCACATCAATATGTGTGTAAAGCTCTGTTGTTGTGATAGATTCATGACCTAGTAATTGCTGAATGGCTCGTAAGTTTGCACCGTTTTCGAGCAAGTGTGTTGCAAACGAATGCCTGAACGTATGCGGACTAACGTTTTTCCGTATTCCAGCTAATAGTGCAAGGTCTTTCACTATTTTGAAAATCATGTCGCGGGTTAGTTTAGCACCGCGTCGGTTCAGAAATACATAATCTTCGTTTCCTTTTTTTATGTCCAGTTCGTTGCGGTCAATTTTCCACAGTGCAAGTTGTTTTAATGCTTGTGGCGACATGGGTACAAGGCGCTGTTTACTTCCTTTTCCTTCCACCAACATGTAACCTTCGTCCAGATATAGCTTTGAGAGTTGCAAATTAATTAACTCCGAAACGCGAAGTCCTGAACCATAAAGAACCTCAATTATGGTTTTATTTCGTTGTCCCTCAGGCTTCGAAAGGTCAATAGCCGCAATAATATTGTCAATTTCCTCCACAGTAAGCACTTCTGGTAGTCGCAAACCTATTTTCGGACTCTCAAGTAGTTCTGTCGGATCGTTTTCGAGAATATTCCGGTAAATAAGAAAATGGTAAAATGATTTTATGCTCGATAAGATACGTGCTTGTGAACGTGGGTGGATACCCAACGAGCTTATTTCAATAAGAAAGTCGCGTAAAATCTCAGTTGTGGCTTTTTCCGGAGCAACATGGGCATCCAACAAGTAGCCGCTTAGCTTTTGTAGATCACGCTCGTAGGCTTCTATCGTATTGGACGACAGGCTTTTTTCGAATTTCAGATACAAATGGTAATCGTCCGGAATTGGGAGCATGTTACTGTTAGTAAATACATTTTAGTGCAAAGGTATTAATTATTCTGCCCATATTAACTAAAACATGTTTTTTATTCATTTTTTTACTCCTGCTGATAAATCCGGACGTAGTCAACTTCAAAGCTGATTGGGAATTTACTTTGTGCCGGATCTCCTCCATTTTCGCCTAAAGCAAGATTCAGTAATAGGTAATGAGGTTGTAAAAATGGATTACTTCCGTCTTTATTGACTGTTTCAATCAATAATATGGTATTGAGCAATTTATCGTCGATATATAGCTTTATTTGATCGCTAGACCAATCCATTCGCCATATATGGTACTTTCTTGTCCAATCTTTGTCAGATTTAATGAATGTTGAAATAGGAGTTTTTGTTGCATCCCATTTTGCATTCCAGCGAGTATCGGTTCCCCAAGCTGCATTAGCCAAAATAGAAGGCGTGTTTTCGGGTCGGTAAAATTCTAACATGTCAATTTCGCCACACGAAGGCCATTCATTTTCAATGCCAAGAGTCCAAATAGCAGGCCATGAACCCATGGTAGTGTCAATGCGGGCTCGTATTTCAAAGCGTCCGAATTTCCACACTTTTTTGCCGGCTGTATTAATACTGGCCGATGTATAGTTTATAGTTTTGCGGTTTGTTTTCCAGTTGCGACTATTAGCAATGTAATTTGGATTCGGAGATTCACATTTTCTGCCTTCTATCAATAATCTACCATCTTTACAATTCACATTTTCGGCCTGATACCATTGAAGTTCGTTATTACGAACAAATCCTTGCTCGTAACTCCAAATAACAGAATCGGGTTTACCGGTGTAATTAAACTCGTCGTTGAAAACAAGTTGCATACCAGCTCTTTTGGGTGGCACCTTGTTGTCGACTGAGAATGGATCAATTTCTTGAGAATTAGCAATTAACGGAATAAAAAACAGAGCTAAAAGTAGTTTTTGTTTCATAGATTTGCAGGTTATTTTTAGAAAGAATAGTCACTCTTTCTAAATCAAAAATCCTGCAAATATATTAAAAAGAATCTGTTGTAAACAGAAAATCGGCTGCAATATATTTGTATTACAGCCGATTGCTCCTATAATTAGCTTTAAAACTAATTTTTCAATGTAATTTCTTTTGTTTTTCCATTGATGGTAACCGTAGCTAAGTTATCTTTTTCACCATTTCCATAGTTAAATGTAGCGGTTCTTGTTTCGGAAGTGACAGTAACAATTCCCTGAACAAAATGTGGGTAGTTATTGTAAATAATCAACGGATTGTTTGAATCAATAACCATAGAATACGCCTTGCCTTTAGCATTAACTCCACTTGAAGTTCCTGTAATTGAGTATTTATCATCGGCCCAAATCAATGGAGTACTGTTATTATCAACCAATTCGCGGGTACGTTCCGAAATCCAGGTTACGGTAGCACCATCTTTTCTGTTAATGGTGTCATTCACACTGATGGTCCAGTAAGGATGATTACTTGTTGTTAGACCTTTATATGTCACTGTTTTTGAACCAGAAATTTTATTGTCGTTCACATAAAAATTGTCGAAAGTAATTGTTTTACTTGAGTTTGCTTTCCACATTTTGTCTGAGATAACTACAATTAGTTTGCCTTTTAAAATATTTCCACGCTTTCCGGTAAATCCGGTGCCAAAATCAATTGTAATTGTTTTGGGGAAACTTACTGAGTCTGGTTTATCAACCGTAATTGTTGGACCAGTAACTGTTTCGACACTCTTTACAGCCATATAGCCGGCGTTGGCGGTAGTGGTCACATATTGGTCGGCTTCGCTCACAACTTCATCGTTGATAGTAGCGACCTGCGATTCATCTGTTGCTGTTACAGTCAATGCTTCATCTGTTGCAGAAGTGACATCGGAATTACTACATGAGGTTCCTAAAAATGCAAAACTTGATACCATTACAAGTGCTATCCCTAATTTTTTTGCTTTCATACTGTTTTGATTGTTTAAATGAATATTAATTTGTCTGTTTGCTAATATGACGCTTATTAACTCAGGAGGTTTAATGTTTATGAAATTTCAGTGTATTTATTTTATTTCTGCGTTCTTCCTGAATAAATATTCTACCTTTGTTATTCACAATTAATATCAATAATAAAATGAAACTTAACAGACACATTCTAACTCTTTTATTAGTAACTATTGCATTTTCAGCATCAGCTTACGATGCTGTAGGACATCGAATTGTAGCGGATATTGCGTATCAGAACCTAAGTGAAAAAGCCCGTACACAACTTGACAATATACTTGGAAAGCATGGTATTGTATACGAAGCTACCTGGGCCGACGAAATAAGAAGTGACAAAAAATACGATTACAGTTATCAATGGCATTATCAGAATTTGGCTGACAGTATGTCGACTGCTGACTTGAATAAACTGCTCACGAATCCAAAAGCTGAAGGTGAACATTTGTTTTTCGCACTTGATCAGATGCAAAACCGGTTGAAAAAGGATAGAAATGATGTGGAAGCGCTGAAATTTCTGGTACATTTTGTGGGAGATTTGCACCAGCCAATGCATTTAGGCCGATTAACCGATTTAGGTGGAAACCGTGTGGAATATAATTGGTTTGGTAAGAAAACAAACCTGCATGCCACTTGGGATGGATTATTGATTGAAAATAAGAAAATGTCTTACACTGAATATAGTAAATACTTGCAAGATAAGTTTGATTCAAAAAAGGCTGAGATTCAGATGTACTCAGTACTCCAATCGCTGGAAGCGGCTTACGCAGTTCGTAACGAGATTTATGGTTACGATTATTCCGATACCAGTAATTATCACTATGCCTATCACTTTGGTGATAAATTGGATGAGATGCTTTATCGGGGTGGTATTCAATTAGCAAATATTTTGAATTCAATCTATAAATAGAAAAGAGCTGATTTCTTTTGTTGCCAAGCACCTTGTATGAAAAATACAAGGTGCTTTCCTTTTTATCTACTTCTGACTTTTACCTTCCATTTCTCTGTTTCTCTATACGTTATAACCACAGTAGAAATATACGAATAGGAAAAACAACTGGAACCTATTAGTTCATTAATTTCAGGCTGTTGCCTATCAAATTGCTTTTGATTTCGGAAGTGTTTTATCAAAAGTCAGGCTTTTCCAGAAGCTATTGATAAAGTGTTCATCTGGCTTCTGTAGAGGCAGAATCCTATTAAATATCAAGGGGCAGTAATCTTGATTGTTTGCACTTTCTCAAAATACTCCAATTATATGCCAATTTTTCAACATGACTCAATATTTATTATGGTTTCTTTGCAATATAAAATATCACAGCAAATTAATAATTACATTAATCTAATTTTTATGAGAAAACTACTCTGCACATTTCTGCTGGCAATACTATGTGCTAGTTATGCGAATGCTCAGGTCACCGTCACTGGTGTTGTAAAAGATGATACAGGCGACTTGCTTCCCGGCGCATCCATTGTTGTTAAAGGAATTAAAGGTGGAACAATCACCGATATTAACGGTAAGTTTACTTTAAAAGTTGTAGCACCAGCGACAGCTATCCTTAGGGTTTCATACATTGGCATGAAAAACTTTGAGTTTCCATTGAAAGGAAAAACTACTGGAATACAAATTCAATTAGAATCAAGTGCCAATCAGTTGGACGAAGTTGTTGCTGTTGGTTATGGTACTATGAAAAAAAAGGACCTAACAGGCGCTGTGTCCTCCATTAGTGAAAAAGAATTGAAAGACATTCCTGTAAACTCCATTACCCAGGCACTTGAAGGCCGCTTGGCAGGTGTAAACGTTACTACAACAGAAGGTTCGCCCGATGCTGAAATTATGATTCGCATTCGTGGTGGAGGTTCTATTACCCAAGATAATTCTCCGTTATATATAGTTGATGGATTTGCAGTAAAAAGTATTTCTGATATTGCTCCTACTGATATTGCTTCCATAGATGTGTTAAAAGATGCAGCATCAACTGCAATTTATGGCGCACAAGGCGCAAATGGGGTAATTGTGGTAACCACCAAAACAGCAAAGGAAGGAAAAACTACTGTAAGTTTTAATTCTTATGTTGGGTTCAAAAAAACAACAAAGAATATAAAAGTTCTCAGTCCTTATGAATACGTTTATTATCAGTATGAATTAGATCAAGGTGCTGGTTTTCAGAATTATTATGGACGTTTTCAGGATTTAGACATTTATAAGTCCGACCCGGGTACAAACTGGCAGAATGAGGTATTCGGGAATACCGGTGTACAGCAAAACTACAACCTGAGTTTGATGGGTGGTGTCAAAGATACAAAATACAACCTGAGCCTCACACAGTCGGACGATAAATATACAATGCTTAATTCCGGATTTAAACGGAGTAACGTAAATTTCAAAGTACAAACCAAGCTGAACAATAGTTTCGATTTTGTATTTAGCACCCGCTTGGCATATTCTACCACTGATGGTCCAAGTGTTTCCGCTACAGACATAACAGACCAATCAAGCATTTCAAACCAGACAAAACTCCGGAACGTTGTAAAATACACTCCAACACACGGCATCAAACCTTTTGATCAGTCCATTCAAGACGAGAACGACCGAACTTCTGTTGAAGGCAACAATGATTTGTTAAACCCGGTTACATCTATTCAAAACGAATACAGAAAGCAACATAAGTTCAACAATCTTTATAATGCTGTTATAAATTGGAATATACTGAAGGGATTACGATTTTCATCGAATATGAATTATAGTTTCATTAATAACAACACAGACAATGTCTATTCTAATGGAACCGGGGTTTCGAGACTAAATGGCAACCAGCCTGTTTATCTGCATTTCACAGAAGCAGGAAATACTTGGGGAATATCAAATACCCTGACTTATGATTTAAAATTAGGTAAAGAACAACGAATCAATGCAATGCTAGGACAAGAGGTTACCAACTATCAAACCAACACCTCTGCAACATTAGCAAAATTTTACCCGGTAACAATGACTACTCCTGAAGTGTTGGCCGCACCAAACATTGGTACTTATCAGTCCATAACAGGTTACATTGGTGAACCTACCAGAATTTCATCCTATTTTGGGCGTATCAATTATTCATTGAAAGATAAATATTTACTTACACTTACAGCCCGAGAAGATGGATCCAGTGTATTTGCTCCAAATAATCACCAATGGGGATTTTATCCTGGTGCTGCAGCAGCGTGGAGGATTTCTGAGGAACCATTTATAGTATCGCAAAAGGACTGGTTATCAAACTTAAAGCTTCGTTTGAGTTACGGTGAAGTAGGGAACAACCGTGTTGGTTCGTATTGGCGACAAGATTATAGCTTTGCTGATTTAACGAAGATAAAAACGTATTATCCAAATGAAGCAACAGCAAATGCCTTAATTCCGAGCGATAAACTTCGCAATGCTGATTTGACATGGGAAACTACCATTACCCAAAACGTTGGATTAGATTTTGGATTGCTGGATAATCGTCTGTCTGGAACAGTTGAATTGTACTGGAATAAAACCAGAGACTTAATTGTGGATGTTAAACTTCCGTCGTATTCGGGCTACGATAGTCAATACCAAAATATTGGACAAACGTCTAACAAAGGAATAGAGCTTTCGCTAAATGCCTACATTATTCAAAATAAAGATTTTACACTGTCGGCAAATTTCAATATCGCATTCAATAAAAACAATATTGACAAATTTACGGATGGAGTCAATGATTACAAACTTTATGGATCCGGTTGGAACGGGAGTGCTGAACCCAAGTATGATTATCTTGTGAAACAAGGAGGTCCTGTAGGTGAAATGTATGGGTATGTGACCGATGGTTATTATAGTTTTAATGATTTTAACTGGAACGCAACCAGCAAAACATGGACATTAAAAAAAGGTGTAGCCAGCGATAAAGACCTGATTGGTCCGGGAAACACCTTTGGCCCAGGAGCATTGAAGCTAAAAGATATTTCGGGTCCTAATGGTGTACCGGATACCATAATTAATGATTTTGACCGTACCGTAATAGGACATGCACAACCTTTACATACAGGTGGTTTTGGACTAAACAGCACCTACAAAGGATTTGATGTGGCTGTATTCTTTAACTGGTCGTACGGAAACGACATTTATAACGCAAATAAACTGGACAATACTGCAGATCTGCTTTCTCGAACATATCAAAATCTGAGTTCGGAAATGAGCCTCGCAAACCGCTTTACAACTATTGATCCGGTAACAGGATACAATGTTTATTCCGGCACTCATGGAGACCCGGCGCGTTTGCAGGAACTAAACCAAAATGCAACTATCTGGAGTCCACTTATGACTACCACGGTTTTTCATTCATGGGCTGTTGAGGATGGTTCGTTTATTCGTTTGAGTAATGTAACACTTGGTTATACTTTGCCCTCTAAGGTGTCGAAAAGATTTCATATACAAAGCTTTCGAGTTTATGCTTCCGGATATAATCTATATTGCCTGACAAAGTATTCCGGACCCGATCCTGAGGTAAGTACTCGTCGGGATAATCCGCTTACTCCGGGTGTAGATTTCTCGGCGTATCCGAAAGCAAGTTCATTTGTAGCAGGAATCAATGTAACATTCTAATAATTGTAAATATGAAAAAAATAAAATATATAATAATTCTTATTGCAGGTTTTAGTGTTGTAGCTTGTAATGATTTTTTGAACACATCTACTCCATCTAAGATGGTAGGTCCAGTAGTGTACTCTCAGGTATTTTACGCTCAAAATGAGGTAATTGGTATTTATAGCCTTGTAGCGAATGATAACATGTATGCAAAAAGCGTATCGTTGCTTTGGAGTACAAATACCGATATAGAATTTGCCGGAGCAGATACCACAACCATTACACAGAACACAAACAGGGGTTCGTCCAACTATTACGGAACATCAGGAAACCCAGTGCTTCCGTGGAACAACATTTACAAAATGATTGAACGTGCCAGCCTCTGTATTGAAGGTGTAAATAATAGTCCGTTGATGTCCCAGAAAGATTCCACCACAATGAAAATATTGCGTGGCGAAGCACTTACCATGCGAGCCATGGGTTATTATGAACTTGTAAAACACTGGGGAGATGTTCCTTATAAAGAAGAAGCATCTTTACCGGATTTATCAAATGTGTATATAGGCAAGACAAACCGCGATACCATTTATAATCATATAATTAAAGATTTATTGATTGCCGAGAAATCGGTACCTTGGGTCGGTCAATTATCGTACACCAGCGAAAAAATCACAAAAGGATTTATAAAAGGTTTAATCGCCCGTATTTGTCTGTCGGCCGGTGGCTATTCGTTACGCGACAAACCGGGTTATCCCATGGAACGTGTTGACAACTGGAAGGATTATTACGTACTTGCGAATCAGAAATGTAAAGAAATTATTGATAATGGTACCCATAAACTGAACCCCTCTTACCTGAGTGTTTGGAAAAATATCAATTCGTTGACGCTGGAACAGAGTTATAATGAAAACATGTTTGAGGTAGCTCTTGGATTGGGTCAGAATGGCGAAATGGGCTACTCTACCGGAGTTCGTTTCTATCCGACTGATAAATACGGTCAGGGAAATAATGCAAACACGGTGAATACCAGTGCATACTATTTTTATTCGTTTGATAGAAATGATCTCCGCCGCGATGTTACAGTTGCCAAAGAAACCTACGGTAAAACAGGCACACCGAAAGAGGATTTCATGGCAAATCCGCTATCGTATAACATTGGCAAATGGGATCAACGTTGGATGAACAGTAGCTGGCTATCATTAAATAGGGCTGCTAAAGGCAAGTTTGGTTATGGTATTAATTGGGTAGTAATGCGTTATTCGGATATACTCCTTATGTATGCCGAAACTGAAAATGAATTGCATAACGGACCTACCGATGCCGCCAAAAGTGCTTTGAAACAAGTTCGGGAACGTGCTTTCGCAGCAACAGATTATGCTGTAAAAGTAGAAACTTATGTAAATACGTTGGGTGATCACGACTCTTTTTTTGATGCTATAACTAATGAACGGGCATGGGAATTTGGCGGAGAGGCAATTCGGAAATGGGATTTGGTACGTTGGAATATATTGGAAAAGAAAATTCAGGAACAACGGGACAAATTTGCCGCCATGTTGAATGGAGAAGCAGTAACTATTTTTGGAAATACCTATCCAGCACTTCCTACAACCATTTATTGGAAATATGCCGCTAACAACGAAAATATTGATTGGGCAAATGTAAATTATTATGAACAAAATAGTGATTTGGATTTATTGAGCTCTACCGCACTAAAAGCACTGGGATATACAAAAGTTGTTTGGATGGCCGGGCTTAAACCCGAAACAAAAAACGTATATAATAGAACATTGATATTATTTAGTTCCGGACTTCAAAAAGCACGTAACAAATTTTGCGATAATCGTTATCTATACCCTATTTACAGTACTGCCATTTCTGAATCAAACGGGGCACTCACAAATTCTTATGGCTTTTAATTTTTAAATATTACGAACATATGAAAACAAAATTTTTAAAATACATTTTAATCGCAGTATTCACGGTTTTTCTTGCACTGAATTTTAGTTCGTGCAATAACTCCGATTTTCCTGTGGATATGAGTTACTATCGGCTTTTTTCGCCGGTTACATTTACTCCAGGAACAATTACTGCTACCAATGCACAACTCACATTTTCAAAAGTAATAACCGCTGAAAAATACATCATTGAGCTTAGTGAAAATGACAGTCTTCACTTTAATAGCATTACTCGAACTGTACAAATTTCTGCCGACACATTAACTTTTAATACCGACAGCATGTATACAGTGCTTGTTGATAGTATGAAAGGTGGTATTCGTTATTCGGCTCGCATAAAAGCTGCAACTAATAATGGTACTATTCCTGAGTCAAAATACGACGTGGTTACTTTTGTCACAAAAACGGAAAAAATTATTAAAGCAGTACTACCTGAGGAGGTAACAAATAACTCGGTTATTCTCCGTTGGGACGCCACTGGAAACAATGTGACACGCATAATACTGATTTCATCAACAGATGGAAGCTCCCAAACTTTCAACCTAACCGATGCGGACAAAGTGGCTTCGATGAAATTGATTGAGAACTTATCCAGTTTAACAAACTACACAGCACAAATTTACAATGCAGATAATAAAAGAGGCGAAATAACTTTCAGTACCAACTGATTTTGTAGGTAGATATGGTAAATTGGAGTTTTAGAAGAAAATACTGTAGCTTTTCTAATTTAACCACCACTAATGAATTTCTTAGAAAGAATAAAATAATTGTTGAAAATAAAAAAATCAAAGAGCCGCTTTTGCCTCAGTGCAAAGCGGCTCTTTGAATAAAAGCAGCTATTATACATCTTATTGAAAACTATATAGTTAAAATGTTGATATTATCCATCAACCTCCAAAAAGTGTTGATATTATACCAATTTATGACCATTTTCAGAAATTGCATAGCCTATTTTTGCAGAAAATCGTCTAATTTAATTCTTTATGAAAAAACTAATTACTTTCGCTTTTTTACTGTTTGCAAACATGTTTTTGCATTATATGAATGCAACTGATTATTTAACACCTGCTTCAAACACAGCTACTATTGAGGCTACATTACAAAATTATACAGGTACAGATGTAGTAATTACACTTCCAAGCGGTTATACTGGTGGTTACACTGGAACCAGTACAATCAATTTAAATGGTCTGACTGGTGTTACAAACATTGCAACCCTGAAACTTGCAATAATTGGCGATGGAAATACAACAATATCTTGTAAAACCATTAATCTTCCTACCACAAGTAAAACATTAAGACTTCAGGGAATAAATTTTTCCTCAAGTAGCTTATCAGGCACATATTTAATAACTAATGCAAATACCATTGTTACAACAATAGATTCCATAACTTTCAAAGGTTGTACAATATCTACTTATACTGGAGTTGTGAGAACTCAAAATGCAAGTACTGCTTATAAAAACATATTAATAGATAATTGTGTAATCAGGAATATTTATAATTATGGAGTCGTAAACACATCAGCTTCTACAACAGCTTCTACAATAAATAGCGTTGCAATAAAGAACTCATCAATTTATGGGGTTTCAAATAGTATTTTTCTGCATGGTGGTAGTCTTATTAGTGGTGGTGTATCAATATCTGATTGTACATTTGATAACCTACTTGGGGCGGCAAGCGGGAATTATTTTATTGATCTAGGTGCCTATGCAACCCCACTAACAATAACAAATACAATTCTTGGCAAAGCATATAATACAGGAAATAAGGGAATCAGAAGTGGAACCACATACACAGTTACTAATTCTTATAAAACAACAGATTGGGGAACAACGGGTGGAGGTGCAATTTCAGATTTGACAAGTTATACAAATGCATCAACAACGTTATTTAAAACCCCGACAACCCCATCTAATTTTACATTAACTTCACAGACGTGTACAACAGGTGACTACACAATTAATGATGCTTCATTTTTAGCTAAATCAAGCTGTGGCGACCCTCGTTGGTATTATCCTCTAACGGTTACGCCAAGTGTTACTACTTTATCAGGTTTCAGTTATACAGGTTCAGGGCCATCTACTTCCCAATCGTTTACCGTAAGTGCGGTTGCTCTTCGTACTGCCATTACTCTTACTGCACCTATCGATTACGAATTATCTACGGATAATATATCCTTTTCAGGTTCGGTATCCATCGGAACTGCCGGTAGCGATATGGCTGATACACCTGTGTATGTTCGTTTGAAAGCGGGGTTGGCTTATGCAGCATACAATAATGAACAAATAACAATTGCCACAACCGGCATGACGAACAAAACGGTTTCATGCTCGGGTAATGTGTTAAGCGGCAGAACAGTACTGACTACTCCAGATGGATTGAGCGTGTCGGGTATTACGGGCAGTGGATTTACTGCAAGCTGGAACGCTGTTGCTCATGCATCAAGCTATACAGTGAATGTGTATCAAGGAGCTTCTTCAATTACTTCGGTAAGTGGTATTTCAGGAACAACTACTGATATAACAACAAACTTAATATCAGGCAATACCTACACATATAAAGTAATGGCAATTGGTGACGGTAGCTTTTACGATAATTCCCTTGAATCGTCAGCCTCAGCTACCCTTCGATTATCTGGTTCTTATGCCACCGATCCTTTCCGCACAAAAGCAAGCGGTAGTTATAGTGATTTGGCAACTTGGCAATCATCACCCGATGGAGGTTCAGCTTGGGAAAATGCAACACTGATACCTGATGTAAATGCAAGTTCAGTATCAATTCTACACGATGTTACTTATGCCGGATCTCCCGCCACAATTGGAAATGTAAGTGTGAGTTCGGGTGTAACCCTTACCAATACAACGACTGCTATTGCAGTTGCAGCAAGCAAAACGCTCACAATTGCCGGTGGAGCAACGTTGGACAATCAGATTGATAATGCAACTTTTTCTGCCGGAAGCGGATCTGTTCAGGTAAACGGTACATATAAAGTATCCGCCTACACAGGAGGTACACAACTTGCTTTCAGTAATGTAACTTTTGCTTCAGGATCGACACTCTACATCGGTTGTCCGGGAGCACCTCGCCTTCCAGCTTCTAATGGTGGCAATGTGGTTTGGGCATCGGCTGCCGGAGGATCATTCTTACAAAGCAATCCTACAACTATTGCCGGCAATCTGACCATGACAAGTGCATTGGTTAATGCATTGAATAATGGTTCCGGAAATACGGTTAGAGTTTTGACGATAAGTGGTAATTTAACGATAAATGGCGGCGTTTACAACCCTCAGGGAGGTAGTGGCACCGGAACACAAGCTGTAACCGTAAATGGTGATGTGTATTTATCGGGAGTTGGTAAGCTTTATGCGGTAAATCCATTGGCAGCTGGTTTGGGTACTGTTGATATTAAAGGAAATGTTTATATACAAAGTCCTACAGATGTTGCACTTGCTGCCGGTGGCGCAACAGGAACTATTACATTAAGTGGAACAAGCCAACAAACGGTTTCAACGAATTTAAGTACAGGGTATTCCATTGATGGTTTGACTGTTTCTAACACAACAGGCGTATTGATAAATAGTAACCTTAGTGCTTCTAACATTACTATCAACGCATCTTCTATTTTAGGTGTTGCTGCTGGCAAACAATTAACTGCAAATGGTTCATTGGTAAATAATGGAACACTTAACTTATTGTCGGATGCAACCGGCACAGCAACTATACTGACACCTTCAACAATAAGTGGTGCCGGTACAGCAAATGTTCAACAATATTTACCAGCGGGTAGAAACTCCTATATTTCAAGTCCGGTTACTGCTGCCACAACTACTTCGCTTAGTTCAGCTACATCAGTAGTAAGCTACAATGAACCTACGGCTTCTTGGATTACAGAAAGTGGGTCGCTTACACCACTGAAAGGTTATATCTCTGTAAATAACTCAACAAGTGGCAATGTCACGTTCAACGGAACTTTGAATAATGGAGATTTGACCATTACGCCAACACGCACGACTGGACAAACGAAAGAAGGTTTTAATTTGGTGGGGAATCCATATCCATCGTATGTAAACTGGGATGCCGCAATCAAAACAAACCTGCTTTCAACAATGTGGTATCGAACAAAAAGTGCAAGTGCTTATGTTTTTGATACATATAATTCAACTGGTGGTGTCGCAACTTCAAATGGTTTAACTACAGTTTCAAATCTTATTCCACCAATGCAGGCATTCTGGGTACGAGTAGATGCAGGCCAAACTTCAGGGACACTTAGTTTTACAAATGCCATGCGTTCACATGCTGATGTTTCCAGCAACAGTTTCAAAGCACCGGCAGCGGCAAAAGCCTCTCAACCTGTATTGCGTTTGCAAGTATCAAATGGGACTAACAGCGATGAAACAGTGGTCTATTTCAATGCCAATGCCTCAAATGGATATGATGCCTACGATTCACCTAAAATAACTAATGCCAACGCTTCCATTCCTGAAATCTACACGACGGAAGCAACTCAGCATTTGGTCATCAATGGATTGAATAGCATTCCTTATAATCAAGAATTGCCATTAGGATTTACAACAGGCGAGTCTAATTCATTCACAATTAAAACAACTGAATTCAGTAACTTTGATGCAAGTACTAAAGTATATTTGCGCGACAAAGTATGGAATAAAGAACTTGAACTGACTGACGGCACTGCTTATTCTTTTGCATCGGATATTACAAGCACTACAAATCAATTCGCCATAATATTCAAATCGGCAGGAGTAGCCACCAGTTTGAATAATACAGATGGTAATCAAACTGTTTTAGTATATAAAAATGCCAACAATCAAATTGCTGTTACGTGTAAAGGTAACATAAGCAGCGATGCAACCGTTTCGGTTTACAATGCAGTAGGTCAGAAATTGCAGATGAAACAGATTACCAGCAACTCTACTGTCATCAACACAGTCTTTACTTCGGGCGTTTATGTCATCACCGTAAATAATGCAGGAAAAAGTAATACCAAAAAAGTAATACTTAACTAATTTTCAGTATAAAACTTAATTAGAACAATTATTTACACATGAGAACACAAATAGAAAATAATATAAGAAAAACATATATTGTGCCTCAAATTGAGCAGATTAGACTGGACAATGAAATTTCATTAGCTCTCGAATCCGATCCACCTATTTATGAAACCAGCAATCATTCAAATGTTCCTGAGTACTTAAATAACGATCCGTTCAGAAACAATATTGGGTAAATAAAACAGACTATAGAACCCTTTATTCCACAAGGGCTCTATAGTCTATTTATTGATATTTACGGTACAATCAACAATCTGGTTAAAATTGAAATATAGTCCCTTAACCTATAAAAAGTATTGATAATATACCAATTTTTGACCATTTTCAAAAAATACATATCCTATTTTTGTAGAAAATAATTTAATACAATCATCATGAAAAAACTAATTACTTTTCTTTTAGTGTCGTTTTTAGTAACGACAAAACTGCTGGCTACACCGTATACAATAGCTGAAGCTTCAGGAACAAGCGGAGCTCAGATTGCCACAGACATTTCTACCGCTGTTAGCGCAGGAAATACCGATATTATCATTCAATTGGAAAATGGAGGGACTTATGGTATTTTAGGAACTGATGCAATTGCAGTTCCGGCAGGAGTGACCAGTCTGACTATTTATGCTGCTCCGGGTATAATGCCTACTTTCAATTGCGGAGCTTTTATTACCTTTGCTGATGCCGGAGTTATGACCAGAATTACGATTGATGGTGTAAAAGCAGTAACTACTGCTGGCACTTCTAAAGCTTTAATTGCTTGTACATCGGGCACATATCCTCTGGGTGTCACCATTCAAAATAGCTATGTCACAGGATTCAGATATGTGATACGAGCCTCTACAACTCCTACAGCAGAACTTTTAAATGGAATAACTGTAAACAACAACATTTTCAAGAGTATGGATGTTTTTTTGACTGGATTTACCTGTATTATTAACACTCAAACTTACACTAACAATACATTTCTTGATACAAATGGGGGAGTATTAATTGACTACAGAACTGCACTTAATGCCGGTATGAATTTCACATTCTCAAATAATACTATCTATTCTTTAAGTACTCCAAACATTGGAACAGGTGGTTTAATTCGTTTGGCTGGCAATCCTACAACAGGAACTTATACAATAAGTAGAAATATCATTGCTAGTGGTTCTGTTCAAACGTATGCAGTGGGTAATTATCAAGCATACGCAAATCTAAATTTTGCAACGAGCTATACTACGAATAACATCACATATACCGCAAAGGGGTTTACTAATATTCAATCATACACGAGTGGAATTGCTACTTTAGCTCCAGGTTATGCAACTTATGACCTTACAATCGGCGATGCAACATTTCCCGGAAAATCAAGTTGTGGTGATCCACGTTGGTACTACATAGCTGTTACACCAAGTGTTGCTTCTTTATCGGGTTTTAGCTATAACGAAGGTTCTGGTCCATCTGCATCCCAATCTTTTACCGTAAGTGCTGTGGCTCTTCGCGCCGCTATTACGCTTACTGCGCCTACCGACTACGAAATTTCTACAGATAATTCAGCTTTCTCAGGATCGTTATCCATCGGAACTGCCGGTAGCGATTTGGCTGCTACGACTGTTTATGTTCGTTTGAAAGCAGGATTGTCCTTTGCAGCGTACAACAATGAAACAATTGCAATCTCAACAACAGGCTTGTCAGACAAGACTGTTGCTTGTTCGGGCAATGTGTCGAACGGAACTACTTCAATTAACAATCAAGCCAATTCAAAAAATATAACTGTAAAAGGTTCTGAAATTTTTCTGTATGGTGCAGCCAATGTTACAGTTGTAAATGCCACAGGTGTTGTTGTGAAATCTCTCAGCAATGTAAACCGTGTGTCTTTGAATAATTTACCAAAAGGGATTTATATCGTAAAGTCAGGCAACGAAGTTTTGAAAGTTAGTAAATAATAGTTTCATCACAACGTGAGTTGAGTTAAAGGAAATAGTATTTTTTTTCCCTTTATCTTAAACTTACATTCTACAGGATATTATCCATAAATGAATTCCCCCCGCCACAAGCGGCGGGGAATTTATCCAAAAGAGATTAAAATTATCTTTTATGAAAAGACAGTTACTTATTGTTTTTGCATTACTTTTCTCTATTTTGGGATACTCGGAAGGAATTGAATTTGAAAACGGATCATGGAAACAAGTTCTAGCAAAGGCAAAACAAACCAATAAGCCTATCTTTGTCGATGTTTATGCTACGTGGTGCGGTCCCTGCAAAACCATGAGTAATTTCATATTCACTGAGGCTAAAGTGGGACGAATTTACAATGGCCAGTTCATCTGTTATCAGGCAAATGCCGAAATGGGCGACGGATTTGCGATAGCACGAGAGTACCAAGTCAAGGCTTATCCGACTTACTTGTTTATAAAACCCGATGGCACACTAATTTACAGATCACAAGGTTCGATGGAGGCAGAAAGCTTTATTCGTATGGCAGGGGATGCCTTATCAAAGTTGCCAAAAGAACCACAACCGGGAACTATCTCGGATGAAGAATGTATCAGAAGGGCAAACGATACTACATTTCTGAGGAGTTGTATAAATAAAAATAATGATAATGCTATCCTCTTAGATCAATACCTGAAGCTTATTCCTGAAAATGAACGCACCAATCGGACAGTTGTAAAATTATATGAGAAGGTAGGATCCTATTTGACGGTCAACTCGTTTGCGTATGCAAATTTGTTGAAAAACATTGATGTATTTGTAAGTAAACTATCTGATTATGTATATAGTTATCTGTTGGACGGTGTTATGAATACAGTTCGCATTGCTGCCCAATCAAAAGACAAAAAATTGATGGCTACAACAATGTCGACTTATAAATTGCTACCTCTGGAAGCAAAGTACATTCATAGCTTTGAAATTTATATGCAGTATTACAAAAAAACAGGGGAAATTGATAGATATATGAATTATGCAAACAAATTCTGTAACAATTATCTAGTAAATTTATCCCCAGACTCAATAGAAAAAGAAGATAAGGCAAATGTACGATTGTTTGAAAAACAGATTAATTCAGGTGCATTTGCCCGGATCGATTCCACACAATTTGCGCAATTAACGACATATTTAAAACTTTACGAGAAGGAAACGCAAAGCTTCATCTTGATGGGAGATAGTTCCAAGTATTTGATTTATTCAACCAACTTTGGTAACAATCCATTTCTGAAAATATCCTCAGATTCAATTGCAGTTGTAAATCAGGCAAAAAATCAATTTAATTCAGATGGATATGCCCGAATTGATTCCACACAACTTAATCAAATAAAAAAGTACTTAGCACATTTTCAGAGAAATAAAATCAGTGGTTGTTTGAATGACGCTGCATGGGAAACGTTTAAAAGTGTCTCAGATCAAAAGGTATTAGGAGATGCTCTCCTTTGGTCGAAACATTCACTTGAAATATATCCAAACAATCCTTTCTTTTTGGAAACATATGCTAACCTACTTTATAAACTTGACAAAAAGAAAGAGGCTATTGCTAAAGAAAAAGAAGCACTGAGCTATGTTGACAAAAAAAATGTCAATCTAAAAAAAAGGATAAAAAATACACTTACGAAGATGAAAGCAGGCGAGTGAACCACCGCCTAGCCGGATATATCATTAAATGAATGAGAACAGCTGGAGGAATGGTTGGCTGTATATATCTGTCCTGCAGGATATTGAAGTTGAATGGTTTTTACCATTTAATAAAAATATATATGGAGTCTGGTGCTATCCCCAAGTTACGAACACATTTATAATAGCAAACAATTCTCGCAGAGTACAGTAAGTGTCAATATTCAGTCTATTACCTTTCCAATAGGTGGAAGATATACAAAGTATTTCAACAGCCAGTTTAAATGTTTTGTCAGTGCTTATGTTGTACCCGCTTTGTGTTTCGACTTCGATAATACGTTCAAGCATTCCACTGTTTATGATTTACCTGCAAATGAAGGTATGAGTTATATTTTAGGGGCAGGAGTTGCGTATCGAAATTTAGGATTGGAATTCAGGTATTATTCAAATCGACAGCTTGTAAACAGAGTTATTTCCTGGGAAACTAATTATCAAAAAATAGCACTTACAGTTAGTTATAAATTGATAAGTATAAAAGGAAAGTAGAGGGAAAACAGAAATACATAAACGCCTGACTGGTTCGTTGCTGTTAACCGTGCCAATACTGAAAAGATAAGGTTTTTTTTTGAATAGCAGAGTTTGTGTAGAATATGCATCCTACAACCGCATCTATGGTGAAAAATATGAGTAATATACCAAATTCTGAACAAAGCGCGTTGAAGTATTCTGTAATTTTGAAATCGAAAACAATCATTATTATCAGGTAAAAAAATGTTATTTACTAAGCTAATTCATTTTAAGATATTTGATACACTAAGAATAATTGGCAGATAAAAGAGAGATGAAAAAATCAAAAAACAAAACAATGAAAAGAATAAAAGTAATTAGTTTAGCTTTATTTTTAGCAGTATGTCCAAGAATTGGAGCAACCGAAAAGATTCAGGAGTTCAAGCTTTCCGATGTAAAAATACTAGACGGTCCATTTCTGAATGCGCAGCAGGTCGATTTGAAATATATGCTTGCACTGGATCCAGATAGACTGTTGGCCCCATTTTTAAAAGACGCAGGAATTAAAACCCTGAAAGATAATTACCCTAACTGGGAAAGCTCGGGCTTAAATGGTCATACCGGAGGACATTACCTTTCTGCCATGTCGTTTATGTATGCCTCCACAGGCAATAAAGAACTGTTGAAACGCATAAATTATATGGTAGACTGGCTTGATAAGTGCCAGCAAAAAAATGGTAACGGCTATGTGGGCGGAATTCCGAATGGTCATTCCATGTGGGCGGAAATAGCTTCAGGTAAAACTGCAGCTGTAAAAACCCGTTGGGTGCCGTTATACAATATTCATAAATTATATGCTGGTTTACTTGATGCCTATAAATACACCAATAACCCAAAAGCACTAGATATTGTAGTAAAACTTTCGGACTGGTTCTACGACCTCACTAAAAATCTTACCGACCAACAAATTCAGGAAATTCTGAATACTGAACATGGCGGTATTAATGAATCTTTTGCTCAGGTTGCGGCAATTACCGGCAATAAAAAATACCTCGATTTAGCTATAAGGGTATCCCACAAAGCAATTCTAAATCCACTTATTCAGCAAAAAAACAAATTATCTGGTTTGCATGCCAACACTCAAATTCCCAAAGTTATCGGTTTTAAGACTATTGCCGATGCAACGGGTAATGCTGCTTGGGATTCTGCTGCGGTCTATTTCTGGAATACAGTAATAAATAAATGGTCAGTTTCCATAGGTGGAAACAGTGTACGTGAACACTTTCATTCGCCCAATGATTTTTCATCAATGGTAGAGACTAACGAAGGACCTGAAACTTGTAACACCTACAACATGCTCAAGTTGACCGAGTTGTTGTACAATACCAGTTCCGATACAAAATATATGGATTATTACGAGAGAGCCTTGTTTAACCATATACTTTCATCGGAAAATCCAACAAAAGGTGGTTTTGTTTATTTCACCCAAATGCGTCCACGTCACTATCGCGTATATTCCCAACCACAGGAATCCTTTTGGTGTTGCGTGGGTACAGGTATGGAAAACCATGCAAAATACGGAGAAATGATTTATGCACACGATGATAACAGTTTGTATGTGAATCTATTCATAGCTTCTGAACTTAACTGGAAAGAAAAGGGATTGAAATTAACTCAGGAAACCAAGTTCCCCTATAAGAATTTCACTACACTCAAACTGCAACTATTAAAACCGGCGCAATTGGTTTTAAAAATTAGAAAACCGGTATGGGCAAATGAAAAAGAGATAAAAATTGCCGTAAATGGGAAAAATAACAACGATTTTAAAATTGAGGAAAATTATATCGTCCTGTCGCGCTCATGGAATAATGATGATGAAATAAAGGTTGAAATGCCAATGCATATTGGGGTAGAATACTTGCCGGACGGTTCTTCGTGGGCTTCTGTAAAATATGGTCCAATCGTATTGGCCGCAATAACAGATTCGACACAACTTGATGGACTCTTTGCAGATAACAGCCGTTGGGGTCATGTGGCCAGCGGACCATATTATGCTATCAATGAAGCTCCAAGTATCATTACTGACCAAAAAGATTTTTCATCTAAAATTAAGCCACTTGACATTGAGCATCTTACTTTTAGTATGCCCGATTTAATTTACCCACAGAAAGACAAAAATCTGATTTTAAGACCTTTCTTTGAAATACATGAAGCCCGGTACGAAATATATTGGCCAGTTTCAACCCCAAAAGAGTTTGAAGCTAAAAAACAAGCCATGACTGAAAAGGAGACTACTAAATTGGAACTTGAAAAAAGAACTATCGACCAACTTGCTCCGGGTGAACAACAACCGGAAACTGACCATAATTTTAAAGGAGAAAAAACAAAGTCAGGAATAAATAATAGCATGCATTGGCGCGATGCCGGCGGTTGGTTTGGTTATGATTTGTTCGACAAACAAAAAGAAGCTACAACTCTTCAAGTAACTTATTTCGGATTAGACAGGAAACGTTCTTTTGATATTTTCCTAAATGATATTAAGCTTGAAACTGTAACTTTGAACGGCGATAAAGGTGATACATTCTTCACTGTAGATTATGCAATTCCCGCAGAAATCAGGGACGCAAACAAGGGAGTTCTGAAGCTAAAATTCGTAGCGGCAGCAAAATCCAAAGCAGGAGGAGTTTATTATATCAGGCTTTTAAAATAAAACTTTTCAATTGTATTCATTATAATTTATTTGAAGTCTGAATGTCTATAAAAAACGTATAAATGAAAACTTTTTATTGTAACTGCGTCAAACCTCTCTTTTTTGTATTTGGCATTAGTATTTGTCTTATGGCAAATGCCACTACGCTGCCTATAATTCCGAGTGCAACATTTAATGTTACAAACTACGGTGCAAGCACTTTGTTAGTAGACAACGCTTCAGCCATTCAGCAAGCAATCAATGCTTGTAATACAGCTGGAGGTGGTCATGTAATTGTGCCTGCCGGGCTATTCATGTGCGGTCCTCTTACCATGAAAAGCAATGTTGATTTACAGATTTCCAGCGGAGCTATACTGCGCTTGTTGCCTTATGGCACTGGTAATGGCACTGTAGCAGGTTCTTACCCAAATACAGGCACAACAGATGCTTATGCCGATTTTATTTATGCAAAAAAGCTAACTAACATTGAAATAACCGGCAGTGGGCTTATTGATGGGCAGGGTAATGACTGGTGGAGAGCTTTTGAAGTTAATGCTGCTATTGGACGGCCAACTTTAATTGCAATAGAAGGTTGTACAAACGTGGCTGTGCTCGGAATTTCATTGCAAAATTCACCTTGCACCCATGTCGGCATTGGCAAAGGATGCAATAACGTCACTATCAAAAGTTTGACAATAACTGCTCCACCATCGCCAACGTCTCATAACACTGATGGTGTCGATACATGGAGTAAGAATATTGAAATTTCAAACTGTAATATTTCTACTGGCGATGACAATATAGCCATGGATGACCAAAGCGATAATGTTTCGGTAAAACATTGTACTTTTGGCGAAGGACATGGTTGTTCAATTGGAAGTTACACGGAATATATCAACAATATTTTAGTTGACAGTTGCACATTTACTAATACAACTGCCGGTATTCGTATGAAAACTGCTCGCGGACGAGGTGGAGTGGAACAATACATTACGTATTCTAATCTTACTATGTCTGGAGTCCAAAATCCTATCTGGATAACAAGTTATTACCCGAAAGTACCGACTTCTGTTACTGCTGATACGGCGCAGGCTGTTACAAGCACAACTCCCGCATGGCAACACATAACTATTAAAAATGTAACAGCAACCGGTGCTGCCAACGCAGGTACTTTGTGGGGGCTACCGGAAAAATCAATTTCGGATGTGGTACTAGACAATGTAAAAATTACCGCAACTACCGGAATGACAGCTAATTTCGTTTCTGGACTTACTTTTATAAATGGTTCAACAATTACAACTTCAAAAGGTGCAGCATTGACAACCTATACTACTACTTTTTCCGGTATTAATAAGACTACAGGAAAACCTGTTGCTTCAGCAGTAGATGAAGTCATTAATCCCTCAGTCAAATGTTATCCAAACCCTGTTGCGAATGGAAACTTTTATATTTCAGCACCTTCTGAAATTGACAACATTAGTGTGGTTACGCTCAACGGAAGTCGAATTAAACAGATGTCCTATACTGCTGGCACGCATGATGCAACTTTATCCGAATTACCACAAGGTATTTATATAGTGGATATTAGTCTGCGTGACAAATCTATAGCACGTAGAAAAATAATTGTTCAATAAACATATAACTCTCAATCATGAAAAAAATTATATTTTTGATATTTAGCTTGCTTTGCGTATTGAATTCGTCTTTTGCTCAAACAAAAAAAGCGAAAACAGGCGAAGGTCTTAACGAGTTCCTTGTAAACGGTGAGCCAAACTTACCCAATTTTGAACCGTTTATGGATTTGCGACTACGCGATCCTTTTATCACCACTGGGCCGGATAAAACTTATTATCTGACAGGGACTTTGCCCTATAACCATAAAGATTCCACATATAACGAAGGAATTCCCCTCTGGCGCTCAAAAGATCTGAAACACTGGGAGGATATGGGTGTTGTCTGGTCATTCGAAAAAGACGGTACTTGGCAAAAACAGTGGACTGTAAAAAATGGAAATGCTCGTCGAGCACTTTGGGCACCCGAGATCCACTATATAAACAAAAACTGGTATCTGGTTTATACTGTTACCGGACTTGGAATGGGAATGATGAAAAGCACAACAGGTCGCCCAGAAGGACCGTACAAAGGAGTAACCATTCCTGACGGTCCCATCTTAAACAAAGGAATCGATGCTACTCTGTTTCAGGACGATGATGGCAAGGTTTATTTTCTTTGGGGTGATGGCATGATGGCACAAATGAATAAGGATTTGACTGCTTTTGCCGAAAAGCCGGTCAAACTACTGCCATCGGTAGCAGACACAGTGTCGGAACATCATTACACCCAGCATTCTTGCAAAGAGTTGAACCACGTAGGGTTCGAGGCTGCTTATATGTTTAAAAAAGATGGACGATATTACCTTTCGTGCGCCGATCGGTATCACGGCTATTATCATAACCTGACGGTGGAAGCTACCAATATAAGAGGACCATACACAGCCCGTTACGTCTCAGTTCCGTTTTGTGGACATGGCAGCTTGTTTCAAGATTTTAATGGACAGTATTGGTGGACTTATTTTGGAAATGACAAGGTTGCGCCATTTGCAAAACCAGCTATTGTACCTGTTGAGTTTAATAAAGAAGGACATCTGCAACCGAAGCTATAAACCGTTTTCGTTGAGATTTAACTATTCCACGAGAATGAATCAGCTATATAAGTAAATGGTAATTGTTGTTGAAATATTTTTTGCATCCTAGGTCACAGTAGTTCTTTGAACAAATTACAGTCTAATTATTTATGCGAATCAGGAGTAGAGACTCCATGATTCATTGTTAGTTTAAAGTGTTTATTATCAAGAAAATAAGTGCGAAATGATTTGTTTAATCCTCTGAAAATCATTATCTTAGAAGAAAA
>Ga0302215_10000224_pt1 | contig 43116 bp, 50 predicted proteins | sample II_Fen_N3_1_FD_194580 | JGI IMG/M metagenome (GOLD analysis project Ga0302215, IMG submission 194580) | Peat permafrost microbial communities from Stordalen Mire near Abisko, Sweden - II_Fen_N3_1 | ecosystem: Environmental > Terrestrial > Soil > Wetlands > Permafrost | place: Sweden: Abisko... | reverse complement strand
GAAAACGCCATTGCGTTCATTCAGCGCCCTCCGTATGACATTTCCTATCGCAGATCCAGGCAGATGTTTGATGAAGCCATCAACCTGTTCTACATGGATGATGGGATAGACAAGCAGGCTCAGCGGAACATGCTGTTCGAGCAGTTGATGTCAGCAGCTGCAGTCATTGCCCAGACAGCGGATTGCAGCCGTGATTTTGAGGTTTACAGCGACATGTTATCGCGTGCTTACAAAATCAAAGGGTTGGATACTCCTGAGCCTCCGCGCATCCCTGAGGGGTTATACAACAAACCCATCAAGATCTATTCCATTGATGCCCGAAAAATAAGTCTGATGCCGGCAGATCGCAACGACCTGGCTGAACGAATTGATGCCCTGGATGTGCCTGAGGCAGAAAAGCGCCGGTTCCGCCAGGAGTCAGGCGTTGAGGAAGTGAACTTCTTAGAAATACTCGATGACCAGGAAAGCAAGATTGGATCTGAGCAGGCCTGACGTAGAGGTACGTTATTCCAATTGGTTGGCTCAGGTGTGCAGCATCATGATGCCACGGGATTTCTATGGCATCCTTGGACGTGCTGCCTCAAAGACGACGGACTTTGTGGTCCAACGCCTTCAGGAGGCTGTTTACGACCTTCCAGGAGCTCCGTTCGCGTTTGTTTCAGACACGTATGCCAATTTGCATAAGAACGTCATTCCATCCCTTCAGGAAGGTCTAAGGCTGCATGGCTGGGAAGAGGGTGTTCATTATGTGATCAACAATGAACCTCCGGCAGAGTGGCGTTCACAGATGTATAACATCATGTCGTCCTGGAAGAATACCATGACGTTTTTCAATGGCTTCAACATTACATTCATTTCATTGGATAGACCGGCCATCGGCGCCGGCCGTTCTTATGTTGGTGTGTTCGGTGATGAAGTAAAATATTTTCCTGAAGTGAGGATCGCCAACCTTTTGAAGGCGGTTCGTGGTTATCGTGCCAAATATGGGGAATCTCCGTTTTACCGGTCTCAGACCTTTACCACCGATATGCCGGATCCGAACCGGATCGGGGAATATGACTGGATCCTGAAAATGGTCAAGAAAAACGACAAACAGAAGATCATAGATCTGCTTCAGGTGGGATTCACCTACAATGAAACGAAAAAGGAATATGCTGTCACTTTGGATGGTAAGAATCAAAAGAGGATTGCCCTGGCTAAACGTAATATGGAGCGTTGGGAGGAACGCTGGAACAAATGCCGGAAGAGAACATCGCTCTTCCTGATCGCATCCTCATTCGTCAATGTGGATATTCTGGGGCTTGATTGGTTCGATGAAGAGTTTGCCGTCGGACTGGAGGGAGTGATGACTAACATCCTATCCATAATACCCAAACTATCTGCAGCATCGCGGTTCTACTCAAACCTGGCTGAAAGACATTTCTATTCAGATGGGAATAACAATGAATATATCGAGACCCTACCGTTTGGATCCGATCCGGATTGCAGGGCTCTCAGACACCTGGACACCAATGCACCCATTGAGGGAGGACTAGACATAGGCAATACCTTATGGATGATCTTTGGTCAGCAGAAGGGCAGTACCTATCGTGTGATGAAGGAACTGTACACACTACCACCATCCTACATCAGGGAGATGGCAGATGAGTTCATCCGTTACTTTGCCGGGCATCGCCGTAAGAACCTGAAGTTGTACTATGACAGGGCAGCAAACAACTATGCCAAGATTGGGCAGGATGTGGCCACACAGATCAAGAAGGCTATTGAGGTTGATATCAATGGCAAGAGAACCGGATGGGCAGTACAGTTGATGAGTGTTGGCCAAGGGAACATTGGCAGCAATGCTGAGTATAGCTTCATGATGGAACTCATGAGCGGTAATAACAAGACGCTACCAAAGCTGTTGATCGATCGGACCAACTGCCCTAACCTGAAGGCACAGCTGGAGAAGACAGCAGCCAAGATGTCAAGCGGTAGCCGTATGGCTGGCATGGTGGTAAAACAAAAGAAGGTGGACGGACTGCCAGTCCATCGATTGGCAAAGGAATCCACAAACTTCACGGACGCATTCAAGTATCTGTTATGTAGGAAAGCATTCCTAAAGATGATTAACAAACCATCTGGATCCGCATCAATGACACCCAAAGGATAGGTTGGATTACATCTGCACTCCAAGGCTCGTAGCACTCAGCTACGGGCCTTTTTCGTATCAGGTGGGATAAAGACTTCGGTCGGTTCGCCCTACGGTGGGAATCGGGCGGAAAATCACATTTCCCGCATTCGGGGGGCGTGCAATTGCAACCCACGGACAGAGCGGGGCGGTCAAAACAGTCTCTTTTCTTTTTTGAGAAAAAGAAACAAACCTCTATAAGAGCTAAAAATCAATGTGTTAAAGTTTATTAACGAGAAAAACGGCCTATTTTCTGCCCTATTTTGGCGAAAACACACCCCGAATTGAAAGCGAAGTCGGAAAAAAAGTTTTTGGATAGTTGAGGAAAGTGGAGAGCGGTTTCCACTCGATTTCAATGATGCAATATTGATTTGTAAAACTGTAACGTATTGATATATAGTATTATATATCAATTATTTTGTATCTTTATAGTAACAAAAAAAACAGGGAGTTAAAACTTTCGACGGCTTTCTCCCTGTTTCACAAAATCAATAATCTTTAAAAACTATCGACATGACAAAAGTATCAAAAAAAATCGAATCAAACGTTTGCGAAATTTCAATTTCTTACAGCACGAAAGTAATGCCCAGAGAACGTGTCCAAATTCGCAATTCAAGAGACATCTATGAATTTCTAACCCCCATTTTCAGCTGTTGCATGGAACACCACGAAGAAATGTGGGCAATATACATGAACAACCAACACAGAGTTTTAGGATCGGCAAAAATTTCGCAGGGTGGAATTTCGGAAACAACGGCAGACCCGAAAATTATACTGCAAATAGCACTCAAAGCGAACGCCACATCAATAATCATTGCACACAACCACCCAGCTGGAAACCCCTATCCAAGTTCTTGCGATGATAAGATAACACAGAAAATAAAAGATGGGGCGAAATTCCTTGATATGCAACTTACTGACCACGTTGTTATTTGCGATGGCGTTTATTACAGCTATGCGGACGAAGGCAAAATTTAAGGCCTAATTCGAAGCCAGGTGAAGCCTTCCATGCGGTGGGCTTGCTGGCGCTACTTTCTTTGAGGGCACATAGAAAGTAGCAAAGAAATGCCTTCATAGGAATTGGTTTTTTATATATTTGCAGAAATGGATCAACCTAAAATCTAACTTTACCATGAAAAAAAACATTTTCTTATTTGTCTGCTTATTTTTTGCGGTACATTCTTTTGCCCAAATTGATACAATTTGTGGTGTAATGCCAATGAAGGATGGAAAAGTATTATATTCGGAGGTAATACCTGCCGATAATTTATCTGCAAATCAATTATATAGTAATGCAAAAATATGGGCAGGGTCTACTTTTGAAGATTATCAGGAAGTTGTTCAGTCAGATGTTGAAAATACATCATTAACTTTAAAAGGGAATACGTCAATAGATGAATCAACAATAGTTAAATTTACACTTACAATCCAGTTTAAAGATCATAAATTTAAATATATCCTCACTGATTTTATTTATAGGGCACATTTGTATGATTACAAATACATTGAAAAACCACTTGAAAATACTCAAGGATTCGCAAGTGGAAATCCTTGCGAAAGAGTTATTTTGGAGGATAAAAAAATTCGAATTATAATAAAACAGATGGTTGATAAAATTAAGTTGATTGATAATTGGTAAAAAAAAAATCCAGAGACATAACTTTAAAAAAAAGGTTGTATGTTTGCAGTGCGAAAATCTCATGACAACACTAGTATTCATTCTTCCTTCAGACGACATTGCGTCCGGATTAAAGACATCTCTGGACATCTACACTGCTTCCGGAATGTCACCTAAAATCATTTCAGACGGCAGAACTACCGTGACTTTTGATTCAAAGGACGCTTCTTTGGTCGTTCATCATTCTGGACCGATCATAAAGTACATCGATAAGCATCAAATTGACTAAAATAGTCGTATTTTAACTCTAAAGGCCCGATAAACTACCATGTTTGTCGGGCTTTTTTGTCCTTTCTCAATGCGTGTTACACCGGTATTTTTGGGTAAAATGCCAATTGTGTAATGTCCGAAATTTCTCAAAAAGATATTGATTTTCTATTCCAGGAAGAAGTGTTGGACCAACATGGTGAATTCCTGCAGGATCTGTTCATGGAAACCATCGAACAGAAGAATATTCGTGTCTCTGATGATCTATTGGAGTCATTGGATGCCAATTACAAAATATTTAGGGAAGGGGCTGACAGAGGACTACGCTACAAGTTCAACATCTATGGTCGTTTCATCGAAATCCGGAAGCACAAAAAGAAAAATAGTATGGCTCCGAATACCAACGCTCTACTTTGGGGTGTAAAGGAGAACCGGCCAAAGAAACGAAAGGATGTTGACTGGTATTCCGCCAATGCATACGGTAGCCTGAATAGGCTTTATTCCATACTCTCGAATGAATTAACCACAGAAGAAGTTTCCCGACTCAAGGGAATCATCCAAAATCGCATAAACACACAAAAATGAGTTTAAAAATTGATAGGGTTGAACTGGAAATTGTAATCAAGAATGACCAATCCAGGAAAAGACTTCGCGAACTGGAAGGCGACATGCGTGACGCCAGGAAAGAACTGAAAAAGTACAAGGAAGGAACGGACGAATATGTTGCTGCAGCAGCAAAACTTCGCACTGCCCAGACTGAATATGACAAGCTTTTTGAAAAAATCGGTCTTGGAAATCTTAGCATCAAAGAACTGCAGCGCCGACAAAGTGAACTGAATGCCATAATCAAGCATCTTCCAGGCAATAGTCCGTTACTTGATCAATATCGAAAACAGCTTAAGGATGTTACATCAAGAATCGGCGAGTTATCAGGTAAAGCAACTGCATCTGGTTTCTCGCTATCAAAAATGGCGAATGGCATCAATAAGTATTTTGGAATGCTCACCGTTGGTATTGCCGGTATCACCGGGGCATCCATGGCATTTAGAAAAATGGCTGAGGATTTTGCGCACATGGATGATGTATATTCTGATGTCAGAAAAACAACCAACCTAACGAAAGAGGAAATTCTTAGTTTGAATGAGGAATTCAAGAAGATGGATACCCGAACATCTCGGGAATCCCTTAATAATCTTGCTCGAGACGCAGGGAAATTGGGTATTGAAGGATCTAAGAATATTTTAGATTTTGTAGATGCCGGAAATCAAATCAATGTTGCCCTAGGTGAGGATCTTGGTGAGGATGCAATTAAAAACATCGGAAAGATGGTTGGTGTTTTTGATAAATCAACCAAAGAGTTGCAGGGCCTCGGACTTAAAGAACAGATGCTGGCCGTGGGTTCTGCAATCAATTCTCTTGGAGCCGCTTCATCTGCTGATGAAGGTTTTCTAGTAGCATTTGCCGGCCGTCTTGGTGGTATCTCAAAGCAGGCGAATATCAGCATGGATGCAATTCTTGGTTTTGGTTCTGCTTTGGACCAGGACATGCAACAGGTAGAAATGTCGGCCACAGCGCTTCAGAATTTCATTATGAAACTGATGGGCGATCCGGCCAAATTCGCAAAACTAGCAGGGCTGGAAGTCAAGGGATTTACAAAGTTGCTGAATACCGATGCAAATGCAGCCATCAAGCAGGTTCTTCGGGCAATGAACGAAAAAGGAGGATTCCAAGCCTTAATACCAATATTCCAAGATATGGGCCTTGATGGCGCCAGGGCCGTCGGAGTTCTCAGTTCCATGGCCGGAAGCATTGATAAGATTGATGAAGCGCAACTTCTTGCAAACAAATCCATGGCTGAAGGGACATCAGTCACAAAGGAATACAACATCAAGAATTCCAATATGGCGGCTCAACTGGACAAGGCCAAAAAGGGCTTTAACGAGACGGCCTTGGCTCTTGGTTCGAGTTTGAATCCAATTTTGCTTAAATCTACTAATTTATTAACCTACTTAACAAGAGGGCTAGTTGAACTCCCCAAATGGTTGAACGAAAATAAAGGTCTTATATGGTCTCTAGCAGTTGTTATGACTGCTTATGCCATTGCCATTTCTCGCGCAAAAATAGCTTCCGCAGAGCAACTTGTCATTGAAAAAGTAAAATTGATTTGGCAGAAAGCAAATACAGCAGCGACTTTATTGCAAGTAGCTGTGACTGGATACTTAACCGGTGCCACACGCGCTGCAAACCTTGCCACAAAAGCCTTTTTTACTACCCTTGGCTTAAATCCGTATGTCGCGATTGGTGTGGCTATTGCCGCTGTAACAATTGGAATATATAAACTGGCAACGGCCAAAACCATCGCTGAAAAAGCGATGAAAAGCTACAATACTCAAATGAATACTGAGATTCTTCGATCGGATCAGCTATTTAACGCATTAAAAAAATCAAAAGAAGGTACTCAAACCAGAAAGGACCTTATTACAAAAATCAATGAGATTTATGGGAAATATATTGGTTATCAATTAAATGAAAAAGATAATCTTGATAAAATTACGACTGCTCAAAACAATGTAAATAATGCTCTTCGATCAAAGATAGCTATTCAAGTAAGGGATCAGGCGAAAGCTGATGTCACTGAAAAGTATATAAAACAGCAGGTCTCAATAATTAATACAATGACCAATGCGATTGCAGCTACTGAAGGTGATGATGTTGCCAACGTCATGGTCAATCGCATAAAAGATATCATTACAACGGCTAAGACGTATGACGAAGGAGTTCAGGCTGCAAGAAAGTATATGTCGGATAAATTGGGAAAGAATTTTACACCAGGGATGGAGTTTTATCCTTCGAATCTTGCTAAGTCATTTAGATTAATGAAAAATGATCTTGATTTCATCGATAAAAGTTATTCAGTACTTATCAGTAAGGTTTCCTCTACGCCTCCACCTCCACCTGGACCAAAAGAAGGTGATGAACGAATTGGTGCTGATGGTAAAACACTTGTATTTAAATCTGGGAAATGGGTTGAAAAAAAGATTTCACCACCTCCTGGAGGAGACGATGATCCACATAAAGAAGAAGTAGCTGCTTTAGATAAAAAACTTCTTGCCGAACAGGTAAAACTAAAGCAGTCCGGAAAATCAAAAGAAGAATTTGATAAAGGGATGCTGGATCTGGAGGTTGAATATTTGAAGAAAAAACGTGATTTGTATGCCAAGGATTCTGCTCAATACAATGAATACGAAAACAGGCTCCAAGATATTGAAATGGCCAAAAAAATCACGGCCAATGAAGCGTCATTGAAGGTCATTCAGGATGCCCACTCCGCTACTCTTCGAGCTATTGACGTTTTTGAAAATACGAAAAGAGAAAAACTTCAGGATGATCTTGATAGTGGCATCATTTCCCAGGAAGATTATGCCAGCGAAACACTTGCTCTAGATAAAGCCCTGGCAGAAAAACGCCTGCAGGAGGCTAAGGATTTTTCGGAACTGATCAGTGATGCAAAATTCAATTCAAAAGAGGAGAAAGATAAAGCCGTAGCTGCTGCAACGGATGCCGTCAATGCTGAAGCAGCGGCTTTATTGAAAGCCGAAAAGGCAATTACGAAAAATAAACTTCAAAACGAGAAGGAACACCTAGTTAAAGTCGCAAAGTTGCGGGAAGAGCTTGGCTTGAATAAAGAGAAACTATCTTATAAAGAAGGCCTAAAAGCCCTTAAGAAAAAACTCAAGGAAGCGGAAGCATCGGAGAAAGAGAGTGCCGACGCCATCAATTCCTATAAACTTAAAAAGGGCGAAGAGTATGCTCAGGAGGCACTTCGATTCGTCAATACCGTTGCTGATTTCGTAAGTGCATCAAATGATGCTCAGGCGGCCAGCTTGGAGGCTTCCAAGCAAAGGGAACTAACTGCAGCGGGAAATAACGCCGATGCCCGGGAGAAAATTGAGAAAAAATACGCTCAGAAGGAATTGGACCTGAAGAAAAAACAGGCTGATGCCAATATGGCCATTGGCATTGCTCAGGCAATTGCCCAAGGTGCTCTAGGTATCGCTCAGATCTGGGACGTCAATGGAATCAATCCTATTTATGCGGGTATCCTGACCGCATTACTTGTTGGTATTACCGGCATGAATATCAAGTCTGCAGTCGAACAGCGCAATGCAATCAAGAGCACCTCACTTGGATACTTTGATGGAGGAATGACCAAGTCGGATCCGGATGATCATAAAGAAGTTGGTGTTGTTCATGCTAATGAGTTTGTTAATAAGGCTGATGGCGTTCGAAACCCTGCAGTACGCAAATTTCTGGACGTTTTTGATATCGCTCAAAAGAATGGAACCATCCGGATGCTAAACACAACTCAAATTCTTGAGAAGGTAAAACTGTCAGGAGGTTCAAGACGATCTGGCGGATATGGTTCGGAAATGCCTGGCAACTCATCGTCCTACGGATCCGATCAATCACTCATGCTTAATGCCTTTTCAGACCTGGTGAATCAATACTCTTACATGCATAAAAAATTGATGGATCGCCTTGATCAACCCATCGAGGCGTACTCATTGATTTCTGGTCCCAAAGGAAGTTATGAGCAAACAAAGAAATTCCAAACGATGTTGGGAAATGTTAGTCGATGAGTTTGTAGTCCTTTTAAGATTATTGTCAACAAAATACTTTTGAATTAACGCTTAAAAAAACAACGCAATGGATCCCAACCCAATCCCTTTCCTGAAATTAGTATGGATGACCATTCTTGGATGGTTAACAGGTCTCTATTTTTACTTTGAGCCGATTCACTATGTGTGGAAGGTCGCAATCGTCTTGTGGATTGTAAACGTTTTAGTTGGGTACATAACCGGAATGGTTACCAATAATGAGCATCTCGATTGGAAGAAATTCATGAAGGCTTTTATCGAGATGGCAATATACCTATTCCTGGCCAATATGCTTTTTGCCCTTGGAGATCAAATGAACAATAGGAATGAAATACTGAAAGGACTAAATATAACCACATGGGGCATGGTCGCCTTTTATATAATCAATATCCTAAAAAACGTCACACGGCTTTGTCCAGGAGATTCCCCAGGTGCAAAACTATTTAGGTATGTGTACTTCCTGCTATCCTTAGAATTTGTCAAGAAATTACCCCACATGAGGGATTTTCAAAAGAACGATCAGTTAACTAACGAATGACATGAAGACAAATGTAAAACCATACACCGATAAGGAAATATTGGCAAGAGTAAAGTCACTCAAAAGTTTTCACGGAATTCCGGTTGGGTATTGGATCATCGGTATTCGATCCAAGGAAGATGCTGCAGACGAGTTCGACGACAAGTTCTATCTCTTCCTTGGGGAAAAGTTTATCATGCTTACTTCCGGAACCACCAACCCGGGGAAGTATGGCCTTACGAGCTTTATGGAGTATAATAAAGCCGGTTGTGCCGTAGTGAAGGCTGACGAATTTTATCACAACTTCTGGAAGAATGGGCTTCATAAAGGAAAAATGGAAGCGTTGGTTCAGGTCTCGCCAGTTTTTTACTATCGAGACAATAACAAGAATCTCAAGTCTGAGGAAATTGGAGAAGTAAAGATTGGGATCATTGGCATCAACTTCCATACTGCAACATACGAAAAAGATGCTAGTAGACTAAAAACCTTTATTGCATGGATTATTGGTAAATGGTCAGAAGGTTGTCAGGTGTGCAATATAGCCGCCGATTATTACAGAATAATTGGCTTGGTAAAGAAGCAGATTTTCGTTTCCTATTGTTTACTCAACGAATTTTAATCAATATAATATGAATATTCTGAGAAAATTTAGAAAAGCATGGAAGGCTGAGACGCCTTTATTTTGGAAATGGGTTGCCGGATCATCGACAACCGTCATCGCGATAGTCTTGGCACTGACCAAGATCAGTATCCTAAGTCTTACTACTCCTGAATGGTTCACAAACAATGCCTGGAACATTATCGGAGGGGCTACAGCGCTTGGTATTATTGCCAAGACAAGGGTGAAAAAAACCAAAGAAGCCGGAAAGGAAGTTCAGCCATGAAATCGAGAAAACAAGATTGGCTGATGGTGATCATCATCGTGCTTCAGGTTATCATTTTAGCCTCAATCAACTTAACCGGTACCGGCCGGCCACCATCTTCCAGTAATGACGACAAACCGCATGCTCAAGCCGTGGCTATTTTGGAGGCAAGGTCCGACTCCATCAAAAAGCAGGCTGAATTAAGACAGCAGGCAATTGAAAGTGAATACCAAACAAGAATTTCCAACCAACGCAAATATTATGAAAACAAGATTGCTCGCATTTATGCTCTTCCTGCTGATAGTTCCCTTTGGTTATTCTCAGCGTATACAGGTGGAGGACGGGGACACCGTGGCTGTGGTTCCGATTGAACAGATCAGGACGGCAAACGTCATCTTTGTGCAAAAAGATTCCCTGCAGGCGGAGCTATTGGAGGCAAAAACTCTATTAACCGGCCAGATCGAGGTTATTTCAATGTACAAGGACTTGGACCAACAACGCCAGGCTACGAACCTGGAACAAAAAGAAAGAATCAGCACTTTCCAATCCACCATAAATGAAAAAGATTCGGAGATTAAAACGGAAAAGATCAGAAGCGCATTGATAGCTGCTGTTTCCGGTGCTCTTTTATTGTTGTCAATTATTTTTTAAAGTGATTTAAGGTTAGGATTAGCCGGCTGCCTGCGATGGGTTGCCGGCTTTTTCTGTCCTTTTCGAAAGATGCCCTGAAATCTACTTTTATTCAAAAATTAGATCATGGATTTATTTCAGGCAATTGAAAAGATGAGAGGTCTGAGCGAAAAGAATTTATCCTTTTCGTTTTCATTCATGTCCTACAGCGCAGATCGTGGAAAAAGTGACGGTATAGTTGAAGTCCACAAAGCCAGGTTAAGAAAGCAAAGCACGGTCGATGACAACCGCCATGCCGATATCATGTTGAATTATTTCGATTTGAATGCAAACGAATATGGCCGCTGCTATCAACTCCTTCTCCTGGAGTTTGAAGGTCAAAAATTAGAACTGAATTAATTATGAGTGATGTGAAGACAATTGGAGGTTTTTCCTTCGTGAACACAACGGCCGGAACATATGCAATCTCTATGACCAGGCCTTCGGACGATATGGCTCTGAGTGCCGTCCTTAATTTCGCTGGATCCTGGGAAAGTCAACCGGCTGTTTTTGGTTCCGTCCGGGTAGTACCTTTTGGATCCGATAATAATTTGCCGGCAAATGTCCGGAACCTATTGGAAAAAAACAATCTGGGCCCGGGGATTCTTGACAGGAAAACAGGTCTTGAGTACGGCCAAGGTCCATTTCTATACCAGTTGAAGTTCGAAAACAATGAAATAATCCGGGAATGGGTGGAAGACGAGGAGGTTCAAGCCTGGCTCAATACCTGGAACTACAAGGAATACATTCGGAATGCCATTCTTGAGTTCAATTACATGCGCGGAATCTTCGTCAAGTATGTTGCCTCCAGAGGGCGCCGTGTTGGCAAGAACTGGATTGCAAAGATTGAATGTGAGCATTCCAATGACTGCCGCCTCGAGTGGCCTGAAAACGATGGGAACCGGCTGGAAGATGTACGTGGAATCATTGTCGGAGACTTCGAGAACCAACGACGAAGGGTTATGCGCCGGTACAACATCTATGATCCTTCAGATCCAGGAGCCTATCCTGTTTCAATGAAGTATCATTCATTCAGGTCATTTTCTCGCTATTTCTATGCCATATCATCCTTTTTTGGATCCATCCCTTGGGTTCGCCGTGCCAATGATATTCCGGACATCATTCAATACCTGACAGACAATATGATTGCTGCAGCATATCACGTCCATCAACCGGCACAATATTGGGATCAGAAGAAAGACCTAATCGAGCAGATCCATACGGATTGGGATGAAATTCAGGTTCAAGCCGAACTGATGAAACTCCGGGAAGAATTGACTGCAATGATTGCCAAAGTGCTGGCTGGAAAGCGGAACGCCGGAAAATTTTTGGAAACTATTGATTTTGTCGATAACGACGGAAATAAATGCGAATGGAAGGTGGAACCTATCGAAATGAACATTGACAAATACATCGATGCCCAAACGAAGATCTCGCGTATAGCCGACAGTTCGACAACTTCTGGCTTTGGACTCAATCCTGCTTTGTCTAACATCATCATTGATGGCAAGGGTGATAGCGGATCACAGATGCTTTACGCTCTGAAAATATTCTATGCTGCTGATTCGCAGATATGTGAGGACATTGTTTTTGAACCTATACATGAAGCATTCAGAGTGAATTTCCCTGGAAAGAATCTTTCTATGGGATTGTACCGGCAGATTGTCAACAAGGAGGACAACGTTTCGGCCAAGGATCGTTCAACCAATAAAATGTAAACCATGATATTCAACAAGAATAATAACGGCTCTGAGGAGCTGAGAGCATTGACGGGAAATTATTATCTCAATAATGAGTTCGCGCTGATCAAGACGGATATCGATCTGGCAACGGAAGATTTGATTAAGATTATTGGGCAGCCTGTTTTTGACAAAGCGCAAAAGGCATACGATGAATCCACAGCTGGATTAACTGAGCTAGTGGAGCGCGTTCAGCTTCCCATCGCGCTGCTTGCCACGTTGAAAATGTCACAGAAAAACGATATCAGTCACGAGGATTCTGGGCGGAAAAATAAGATTGATTCAAATTCAGAAAAACTTCCTTGGGAATGGCAGCTGAAAAGAGATGATGAAATCCACATGGATTACTATTACAGGGCCGTGGATCGGTTGATTTCTTATTTGGATTCGAAAACCTATGATGAATGGAAAGATTCTGATTATAAAAAATCGCTTGAGACCCTTTTCATCAGAAATGCGGAAAAGTTTGATCAATATTTTCCAATCGATAGATCTGGCCGATTGTTTGTCATCCTTTGCCCTTTCGTCAGAGAAGCGCAGCGCTTATATATCAAGCCGGCTCTTGGAACAGACTACGCTACGCTATTGGCAGGTAAGGACTTGACAGCAGCCCATACTGAGTTGTTGGAGTACATCTACCCTCCCATCCCATTGTTGGCCATGTCGCTTGCCATACGCCGCCTACCGCTGAGCATCATTCCTGCAGGAGTTGTACGAAACTATGTTTCCGGATCTCAGACCATGAACGGCTCCAACCCGGCATCTGTTTCAGAGGTTCGCTCCTTATCAACCTGGTTGATGGATGATGCTCTTGAGCTGATTGATCGCATGAAGCGGGAACATAATGGAACACCGGTCGAATTCTCCATGTTTCCGGCCAATGATGAAAACAAAAAATACATGCAGATATGACCGTTACACAGAGACCGGATGCATATAGTCTGACCAGCACCATTAAGGATTTCATCATTGCCTCCAGCACTGGAATCTCTTTTGAGGTGTTGGATGGTGTCGTTTCCATACTCAAGGAATCGTATGTTCCGGACTCATCTGGGAACATCTACATTCGCGACCTTGGAAAACTGTTTGAGAATTATCTTTCCGGCGAACTGGCGACCGGTCCACAAACGGGGATATCCAAGACGTTCAGCTTTAAAATCAACAATACGGCTTCCGGATCCACAACGGTTTTATATTGCAAAGCCTATACATCGCAGGAAGCATCTATATTTTTTGAGACGAAGGCGCTTAACCTGCAGTATCGTTCCAAGGTTACGATCCCGAATGCTCGCGAGTTCCTGACCTTCTACATGACAACTGAAGAGCCGGTTCAGGCCAAGGTTATTTACCTGGAGAATAATGTGATTGTTGAATCAGATCTGGAAACGTTTCATACCGTTCTTGCCGATGGCTTTGAAACGATTGAAATCACACTGAGGAAAATCTGCCTGCTATTCCCTGAAATTGAACCAGATTCGATTTTGGGTTACTATGTCGGCCAGCTTGAAAATTACGTCAAGTATTTGCTTGATCGGGAAAGCTATATCGATGCCAGGACTTTTATTTTTCTTAATTCCTTCGGAGTTACTGAAACATTGATCACTCGCGGCGAGATGGTCCGTAAAGGTGCGATTTCGTTCGATAGCAGCAAAATTGACCATGTTGAGAAACGCTTCAACATTGAGCATCAGGATACTTTCACTGCCTCCATCGGAAAGGTTTATTCTTCAGCTGACATTCTGCTGCTTCGTGAGCTGGTTGCCTCAGAGCTCGTCAAATGCTTCTACAAAGGCGAATACCGTGAGATAGTGATCAATGAGGTGGACTTGGCAGAGAACCAACGGCGTGGTGCAATCACTTCAGCCGGCTTTACTTTCAAATTTGCAGAACAATCTCATAACATGATGTTGATTGATTCAACCTGGGCGCTTGAATCCGGTGCTTGGAATGATCCTGGTGATTGGTTGGATACCGGCGCATGGAATGATAGTCCTGAATCAGTTTATGGCAGCCAGGGTGCTGGGCTTTAATTAAACGACTATGAAAAGATATACAGACATTCCGGAATGTTGGGAAGAATTCACTCCCAAACAGTTTAAATACCTGCTGAAATCAGTTTTCAGGATGATGGCCAACGATAAGATTTCGCCCATCGACGTGCTTCGAGATTTGGCTGACTTCATGCTTGGCCGAAAGAAATTCATTTTACCCTGGCAACAGGAAAGATACCTAGCACTTGTTTCTACCATCGCCGATCATTTGGAGTGGATCTTTTCAATTGACGACGGCAATGAAGTAACGATGAACTACACTTCGACGCAAAATCCACTCCCGGCCATTGACGGCTTGATTGGTCCGCAATCGCATGGAGCGGATTTGCGTTTCGGAGAATACCGAGCTGCAGTTGATTTTTTCAACCGGTTCACGCAAGAACATGATCCTGAATCGCTGGATTGTCTGGTTGGAATACTGTACAGGAATCCTCAAAAGGGAAAGGTTGATGCCACTTTCGACGGACAATATCGCGAACCTTTCAATCCTCATTTGATCGGAACGTACTGCGAACATGCCAAACATCTGGACGAACACCTGAAATGGGGAATCTATCTTTGGTTCAGTGCTTTTTGCAAGTACCTGATTGAGGGTGGAATCTTCATTATCGAAGGCAACGAAGTCAGTTTTGGCGGCATCTTCCATCGTTCGGATCCGGATCCGGATGTGAAGGTGGAGAACTCGATCGGCATGATGTCTGTCCTTTTCACACTGGCCGATTCTCATACTTTTGGTACAGCAATGGAGACCGACGATGCGGAACTTTTCAAAGTGCTGCTCAAGCTGCTCCATGATAAACAAGCCCTAGATAATTTACAGAAACAATGATACAACTCAACCGCTATCATGCATTGATGTCACAGCTGCAGAACGAAATCAATGAGCAGCTTAATCCAGGACAATGGACGCTGAAGGATGGCGTCTGGATTGATTCAGGTGAATTCAATGATGAAGCCGAATGGAAGGATGCGCCTGAACTTGGAAAAAAGATTGATCGGGTCATAGTCTCAGCAACTGAATCTCATATGATCAAGAAAGTTAAAGACAAACCAGGTATTGTTCTTGCTGCCAAAATGCCTGATGCTGATTCTGAAATTCGTTCTGCAGATGAATATCTGGAGAATAACCATTGCCTGATATTTCTTCTCGAGAAAATCAATCCTGGATCCATCAATGATGAAGTTGAAAGGCAACACTACGCCAAGATTCAGGATATCATGAAGATGGTCAAGGAATGGATCCTTAACCATGGATTGAACAGTTCCGAAGATGATGGAGGTGAAACCCTGGCAAAAACAATCCGAACGGAATGGGAATACCAGATTTATGGTGGATTTAATGGCATGAGCATCAGTTTTGATTTAAAAGATTTCTCTTTATGAACGGTTTATTCATTGGCGGACAAAAGGTAGTTTTACCCAAAGGTTTTTCTCAGACATTCACTGAGGAGAATCCCTTTTTTTCCAAAAATGGACAATACACGTTTGATATCCAGCTATCCCTCAAGCATCCGACCAATGCCAAGATATACAAGCATTACAATCGAATAAATAATTCGGCTGACCTGGTGACAAAACGGTCTGCAGTATTTGTTTCGGATAATCGTGTTTGGCTGAATGGTACTGAAGTAATCCTGGAGATAAATTCTGACTCGGTTTCCATCCAGCTGGTCAGCGGAAACTCTGAGTTGAATTATTTGATTGGTGGTGATTTGAAGATTCGAACCTTGGATTTGGGAACTGCCGTTATTGATCCAGCAACAATAGTTTCGAATTTAGACCATCCGTATCCGGAGAATGATTGGTTGTTATTGCCTTTTACTAATAATGGCAATGACTATTTAGGGAATGATTATTTTCATCCTGTAGGTGTGGTTAATGATGGCAAACTACAACTTTATCCATTGCATTATGCCTATGATGGCATCCATCCATTAGGTAATACTGGCAATATATACCATTATCTTAATTATCGGCCACAACCATATTTGTGCTTCATCATTAATAAAATTTTAAGCAGTCTTGGCTATGCGTTATCAACCAATATGCTTGCAAATCATGAGGTATTCAAATATTACTATTTGGTGCATGGCTATGATACTTTAAAGTTTGCCGAAATGCTTCCAGATTGGACGGCAAAAACCTTCTTTGAGGAGATTGAAAAGTACTTTGATTGTTCTGTTGTGATCAAGGATGATAAAACCGTCGATATCCTATTCAATCATTCCTATTTGTCACGCGGAGAGCCGACAAAACTTTCAGTTATTGATGAATTCTCTTGTGAAATCGACTCCGAAAATAAGCTGTCACATTTCGATATAAATATGGGATATGCCCTTGATTCGGATGATTATTATCAATGGAATAGGCTTGAACAAACTGTTTATGCTAAAGCTATTCACGTAGATCTCGAAGAATTATTACCCGTGCTTGACCTATTAGAGAAAGTGGCAGATACAAATGATGCCTCACGCTATCGCAAGATATTTCATGACATTCATTTATATGATCAATATATTGCTTTTAAAGATGGGGCTTCAGATATTCCAAAGAAAATAAACTGCTTCGGCAACTTATACTATAATCCAGATGATAATGAAACCATTAATATGGAATTCAAGATCATACCGGCTGCCATGAAGACTGGAAGTAGAAAAATTACGTGCTCAGGAGGATCGGATCTATTTTCCGTCTCATTTTACTGGCAATGCCCTATCGCAGAATATGCAGATCCATTTTTTATTGATAATGAAAATAGTCAAGATGATTATACTCTTCAATCCCTCATTTCGGGAGAGAACTCAGTCGCCAGCAAAACCTTAACTACCAAATTACGATTGGCGATTTATGATGGCCAAAAGCCCAAAAGCCTTTTCAATTACCGAACCATCGAAAATGATGTTCTTTCACCATACCCGAATGCTACTGGATCCAACTTGGAATACCCATTTCCATTTGTTGAATCTAAATCGGAGTACTTCCGTGATTTGAATTCACTCACGAATTTCTTCAGTTCGAATCCATTCCGCCTGAGTTGGATGTACAACAATCTTTATAGTTTGACTGAAAAGATCAATACTGAAAAACTTTACAAGTTTGTATGTATTGAGTCTGGTCGATTTGATGTCAAATCCACATTCTTGATAAATAATCGCGAATTTATATGCGCCAAAATTGAGCGAATAGCAACCGATAATGGATTAAATAAACTCGTAACCGGTTACTTCTACCCTATTGGATAACATCAATTAAAATATTATTAAAACTACAGCTATGGCAACAAAACAAGCTTTTGAATCGATAAAACCCTGGGATGGAAGTGCGGATACCGGGAAAGATGTTCGACTGAAATTGGACAGGAATTTTGAAAAAATTGCAGAGAAGGATTTGGATCAGGACGAAACACTGGAAGCTCATGAAACGCGAATCCATTCTTTTGAAGACTCTGTTGCAAATAAAGGCCGATTTGCAACTTCTGCCATTTTGATTGATGCTTGGCCAATAGGTAAAGCCGGATGGAATGCGTTTGTTGAAGATACATCTACAACATGGAATTGGAATTCCGAAAATAGAGTTTGGGAGGATTCAGGCTTAGATTCTTCTGAAAATTCAATCAAGTATGTATCTCAGGTACTGAGTCCGGCACAAAAGAATCTTGCAAGGACAAACATTGGAGCAGCTTCGAGCTCGGCACTTTCCGCAATTGTTTCAGGAGGCCCAAGAATGCCACTTTATGCATCTTTAGCTGACTTAAATGCCGCTGATCCCGATCATAGATATACTTATATAACTACTGATAACGGTAATTGGAACGCTTGGGATGGATTGGCTTTTGCATCTGGTGGAATATATCAGACAGTTGCTGGTTATGTACTCAAAAATGAAATTTTTAATACTATCATCAGTCCTAATCTTTTTGATAAAACTCAAGTAATACTTGATAGCATTCTTAATGATGCAGACGGAACAGTTGTTACTGCTGGATGGACTGCAGGGTATGCAGTATCAGGTTTCATGCCAATTTCAGCACTTTCAAATGCTATTTCAAATAAGGTTTTTACGTGGATTGTTTTTTGTAGTGGAACCGAAGGTAATGAGGTTTACATTTCTGGAATTTCACAACCGGCTTCTACTGCCATCTCTTCTCCTGCTGATACGACATTTTTTAGAATCGCTTTTCCAAATGTTCCAAGTGTCTTAGATACCCTACAAGTTGAATCGGGCATAGTCTCAACCCCATACCAGCCATACGGTACCACCACGGCTAGACTGTTTAAAAACGACGAAGATATTGATGATGATTATTCATCTGAATCGCCGACCCATTTAGCCAGTGCGAGGGAAGTCAAAAATTTGTATGACATCTCCAATCCGAGATTTGCAACTATTACCGCAAGACGATATTCAGGAGGCGATTTTAATGGCAATAATGCGATTCAGGATGCCATTGATTCCATTACGGATGCAAGTGAAACCAATCAGTATATTATTGATCCTAAAGGCTATTTTGTGGCCTATTTACCAGAACATTATACAGGCACATTCTCTGTGCTCAAGAGTTTTATACAATTAAAACCTTGGGTACATTTGATTTCAAAAAATCGAAATGATTGTGTAATCCATTGCACACTTGCTAACAATTTAGGAGCCGAATTCCCCTATGCGTTATACCAGGCATTTAATCATAATGTCGAAAATTCAAGAGTTGAAGGTGTGGATGTCCAGGTGTCTAACATTAGATATGCCGTACACATCGATGGCAACAATGTAAATTATAAAATACCATTCAGATATTGCAAAATATGGAATAAGGGTAATACTGGAGATGCAACTAATTGGGGGTCACCTTCACCATTTGGTATCGGTATGTCGAGTGGAATGCAACTTCTCATCGAAGATTGCGAGGTAAAGGGCATTGATTACGCACTATATGCGCATACTAATAATACCTTCTCTGAGCCATCGGAAATCAAGTTCAAGAGGTGCAAGATAATCACAACCAATAGTCAGAACAATATAATAATGTATGTCCAACCACTGGGATCTGGTTGCTCGGATAGATTTATTGTAGAAGATTGCCAAGTTGATGAAGGCGGGATTGACATACGTTCAACACCTTGGTTTCCAGAAGAACTTGTAAATCAAAGAGCCGACCATGCGGAGTACGAAATTATTTTACCTTGCATGAATCCACGTCCTGTTACAAATAGCTTTTTATCTGGTCGTGGGTTGAGAATAAAAAGCAAAAGCACTGGTGCAGGCTCAATTGTCACTATTGATCCAACCTCGTCAGCGTTTGATTTGATTATTGGAAATTCCTTGGTCGCAGTTAATTTTATCAATCGGTATAATCGTAATCAGGTTTATGATTATCAGTACAAATATGGAGGCAATGGATTAAGTGGCTACGCCATAGGCACATTGGATATTGGGCAATATCAAGTTGGGGCCTCTGTTAATAAATACATTGGAGCACTTGGAAAGAGGCTTGGCAACTGCTCAGTCGTTAATAAAACGCTGACGGTAAGTGTTGACGGAATTTCTTACAACATAGTATTCAATAAAAATTATAACGGCACAGCGGAAACTATCGCTCCAACCTATTCTAACGCTCAAATCATCGCTGAAATCGTTGCAGTAATTGGAGGTGTGGCAACGGTTGATGAGTATTGTGTTGGACAGGACTACTATCCACAATTCAAGGGTGTCACAAATATGGTTAATGGGGATACGTCGGAAGTATTGGCTGGCATGGGTATTGTTTTTACATCTTTAAAAATATTCCGCAAGGCGCTGAACTCCGATGGCAGGATTGACGGGATTTGTCTTGACGATGGACGTGTTGGTGATGAATGCCGAATTATAACTGAAGGGCAGATTTGGTCAATGGCATCAGGGGAAAGGTTTAGCGTTAAAGAATCATCGGTAACCACCCGCGCAATTGGAGTTGAAGCCGGTATTAGTGCGACGACAGCTGGAGTCTTTGATGTCACGGCAAGTCCGAAGGTATTGCGTATTAAAAATATTCCGGACGTCTATGAGATCCTTTAAACAAATCCATTAAAGCACGTTATTCCCTCCTGTTTGGACTCATCAAGTACGTGAGCATAGATCAACGTTTCTCTTAACTCTGAATGGCCAAGGATCTCCTTCAATGAAGTGAGATCCTTTGTCTTTCTCAGGAAAATTGTTGCAAAGGTATGTCGCCCGGTTTTGTGTGAAATGGCTTTTGCAATTTTAACTTTGTCCAGTTTGCAGATTTCCTTCAGGTATTCATTCATCGTCTGATCAGCCGATAGTTTTTCGAATATTGGGCCATGTTTGCGGACACCGACGATGTTCGTCAGTATCTTTCTCAATGCATCCGATACCGGTACGACAATTGGCCGTGGCTTGCTATTCCTGTTTTTTATTCTAAAATAGGTGAAGCTCGTATCCGTGAATTGCTCGAGAGATAAACTCCGGGCATCGCCAATGTGAAGAGATGAGAAACACATGAACAAAAAAACCTCCAGCGTCTTATGGTGCTTTAGTTCCAAAGTTCCCTCTTTATACACCTTTAGAAGTCGGGTGAGCTCTTTCTCAGTTAGAAAAGTATAACTGGCCTCGGATCGTTTAATATGCCAATCTTTAAATACGTTTTCATCCATGTAACCAGCATTCCAAGCTGCCCTGGTATACTTTCGGATCGTTGTCATGTTTTTATAGGCCGTGTTGTCGTTATTCTTCAACACTTTCCGAAGGTGGGCATAGAACTTGTCCAGGAACTCATGGTCGATGTCGTCGAAGTGTAAATCAGGTGCAAATCCCTTCAGCTTTTTCAGTACTGAAGCATGGACGTTCATCGTCGACTGTTCATTCATATTCCCTGAACGCTTTTTATACTGATCCACAAAAGCGAAAAAAGTTTCATAATCATCTGGCCGGTTATACGATCGCAAAAATCCCTCCTTTGTCAGCTTCTTATTTTTCAAACGGTATTTGACGAAAACAGAGTTTATCCTGGACTTTATGTTATCAATGATTAGGTTTTTATCGGAGGCTTCTTTGTCGCCAGAAGTAATCATCACTTTTTTTTCACTCCAGTCAGATTTATTCACAGAAACCTTTGTTGAAAAACAGACTTTTTCACGGTTCACATAGAAACTAACCCAGACAACCCCTGTCTTGGGGTCTTTTCCGTATGATCTTAAAAAGGTATTAATGGTACTCATGGCGTTCTACTTTCGTATCAGATATCTTTTACCGTTCTACAAACGGTCTACAAAATTCATTTCAGAACATTGTCCTTCGGGCGAAACAATCACTTGATAACCATATAAATGACGAAATCCCAACAGACTTGTATCTGTTGGGATTCTCAGTGAAGAGGTACCTGGCGGAATAACACCCGGATTGATTACCAACAGATTAAATAAAAAACGTTCTACAATCGCTCTACATTTCCCTTTATTCTGTTGTCTTTCGGCATTACTTCTTGGGTGTCTTGAGTGTTAAATCATCAAGGAGCAATTTATACAAACTGCTGAGAACCAGAAGTAGAAGAATAAGGAATCTTGTGCCAAAAAAGAAAATTATTCCGTTTAATATTATTTTCAGAATTGAATAAATCTCAAGCCATGTTTGACTCACGTTTCTTGGCAACCAGGTGCTAAAATGAGTTAAGAACATTAGGATAATAATCGCCACGGAAACAATAATCGTGTACGAGATTTGAGATATCAGCTGCTCTGAAAAGTGTTTGTATCTTGCTACATAGTTTTTCTGTGCTTCATCCGACTCCGCATTAATGAGTTGCCTTCTAATGTTTACTTTGTCAGCAATCACCAATAGCAAATTAAAAAAGAGTCCGGCAAAAATGCTAATAGCAGTTATAAAGTAGTTTGCAATTTCGGTGTTGATCCTTACACGTGCAAACAAAAGAACTACAGAGACGAATAATGGCAAATAATAGAAGAGTATTCTATAATTCGAACCATTTGTCATTCTGCCATTGTCATCTTTTTTTAATGAATCTTTAGCATCTCTGGAAATTTCCAGAATTTTAATCTTATCCCACATGGTATTAGAGTTTTAGTGCCTAAAGATACAAAAAACTAAAGTGGTTTATATTCGAGCTCGCCCTTAATTGTGTTAAGAACAGTATTTGTATAATCTCTAATTTTCGACAAATCCACTGACTCTTTTCCATCCTCTTTCAAGTAGTCATCCAGCAAAATAGTTGGTGTGATATCCACGTTCTTTGAAAACTTTGCAGAGGACTGGTGCCCGTGGTTGTCTTCATAGACAGCAACTGTCTCATAGCTTGAAGCGCCTTCCATTTCAAAATCCGGAACTACAATTGGGTTTTTGCTTAGATTCTCAATTATGTCTTGAATTGAAGATCTAAACCCGGTAATTTTCACAGTGATTTTTAAATTCTGAAAGTCGGCGAATACTTGATTCAGGCTTGATCTAGACTTCTTGCTTAATTTCGTCTTGATCAATGTGATTTGCTTTACCTCACTACGGTTCTTGAATGATTCTTTGACATCATCAGGGACATGTACATGAGTATGTAAATTAAAACCTTTATTGAAAAAGTATTTTTTGATTACATCAACAAACAAACTAGTGACACCTGTTTCAGTAAAACTCTGAACCATTATGATCCCAACCTGCGAATCTATTGGCAGCCACATTTTAAAATAATAGGGTAAGGAAGCAACTTTTGTTTTGTCAATTTTTGATTCAGGTACAATTGAATTATTTTTTTTGTAAATATCTTGATCAATGCCGGTTAGACCGCCTTTAATCATGCCGTCAACAACGAAGCTTTTGGGGAAAATTGAATAAGATTCTATTGCCATCGCTTTAGTTGCTTCGACATTTTCCAAAAACTGTCCTCCGGCCATATCCGACACATCAAGACCGAAAAGCCTTAAGTATTCATTGTAATCATAGTCAAAAGCATCTCCAGTATCAGATTCATTTTTTCCATAGATGGTCGAGAAACAATCTCCCAGATTGATTGGTTTCCCTCTTTTTTTGTCATTAACGAAAAAACTGTAAATACTCAATTTCAGTGTGTGCCCCATGATTGGATTTTTTAGGTTGATATTTATTTTAAGGGTTTAGTTTTCTCCCTTCAGCATTCTCGTCATCTTTTCATTTGAAATGTCCAACTGAGCTTTGAGCCGACCGATCTCCTCGCATAGCTCTTCGATTCGTTTTTCCTTGCTAGCCATGACTTCCTTCAATATCTCTGCGAAGGCAGTTTTAAGAGCTGTTATATTGTCTGTGAATTCGGACATAATTATTTTTTTTCTTGAAGGTTATCAATAATGCGATGCATTCGCTTTATTATTTCGGCCTGGTTGTCAATTGTTCTCTGGAGACCTTTATTTGCTTCGATTAAATATGCAACAGTCTCATTTTCATGGAGTGAATTGCTATTTTGATTTTTATCATTATTATTCACCATCTCCCCTTCTCCAGTCAACAACCAACTCGTATTTAAATCAGGGTAATATTCTGCAATGCTTGATAATTTTTGCGGCTGAATAGATACCCTTATTGAATGAATATAAGACGTTGAAACTCCAATTGATAGACAAAACTGCCTTTCATTGATTTTTTTATATTTCAAGTACTCCCTAAGTCGTTCTTTTACAGGCATATGTAAAATATGTTTAGAATAACATAAAAATATATTGTGCAACGCTTGTTTTAGATAGTGCGTTGCCTTATATTTGCATCATGTTAGTGAATAATAACATGACAAATATAATTAATAACATCCTAAGATGTTGCAACACACCAATTAATTAAAGAAAATGGCACTAAAAGATTACTACAAAGAACTTGGAAAACGGTCCACTCCACAAAAGGAATTCCGGGAAATGGTTGCCAAGGCTTGCGATGTCTCAGAAATGACAGTCTACAGATGGTTATCTGATGACAGTACTATTATTCCGGAAAAGCTAAAGCGCGAGAAAATTGCCGAGGTTACCGGTCTGCCAGTAGAAGACTTATTCCCAAACCTAAATACTGATGGCAATGAAACTGAATGACCTTGAATTCTACGGAACGCCTTCAGGCGATGTCATGATTTCAGGAGCGGGATCCCCGCTGAAAGTTTATGAAATTTCGGATCGGGATTTCACCACGGCAATGATTGAACGCCTTTCTGAATTCTATCCGGATGCACTTCGAGCTCTGAGCGAATATTACGAAAAAAGCAAGGCCAACCGTGCATATTATGAATATCTGATGATTCATCGTTTCATCCGTTGCAATTTCAATGAATACGATTCCAGGTCAGACATCGACGCTCAGGGATATTTCAGGTTTGAATTTGTTCCATGCCCGCTACGAGGTGAATGCAAGTTCTGCAACGTTATCTGCAGCCCGAAATTCAATGCAAAGCTTTCCGATCGGGAAATGCAAGTCATGAAACTCTACTTCCAGTCTCACACTCCAGAAGAAATAGCCGATCAGCTTTTCATATCTATCTGTACCGTGAAAAAACACAAACGCAATTCACTCGAGCGATTGAAGATGCACTCCCTTCAGGAATTCGTTTCCTATGCTGCGAAAAACAAAATGTTTGATTTTGATTAAAATCACTGATTATGGAAGCCTTCTTCGTATTAACCCTCATTATTATGGGAATAGTTACCCTATTCAATTACGGAACCCGCCTGAATATCGAGAATAAACTGTCTGCCTTGAATGAGGATATTGATCATATCACTGACGCTGTAGTAAACGCAAAGGAAAGAGACGCCCTGACGAGCTACCACGCTAAAGACAAACGGCTGCAGTCAATTTATACATCTTTCCGTGATACTTTTTTATCTGAAAGAATTAACTCCAGGGTTAATGCAATGAAGCATGGCCATAGGAGCGATGTCTCCGCATAAATCAAAAACACACAACAATTCAATTCCCCATGGATAACACTCAAAACAATATCATTCCAACGCTGGTTGCAAAAACCGGCAAGCTGTCTTGTTCAATCAGCAAACAGAGAGACGGATTCGTCAATGTGTTCACCAATTTCAAGCCGCTCGATCAGGCTGTATTTCTTCTCGAGCTGGACGGACAGGATATCGTCGATTATCTTTCCAATGTTGCATACTACGGTGATTCAGCCGGTGGTCTTTCCGTTAAGCTGAAACCCGGCGTGACCGAAAAGGATCTGCAAATCTGCCTGCAGGGATTGCTCAGCAATATTGGACTGGTAAATTGATCGACGGATATGGCTATCAAAGAGAAACCACATACGTCACCAAGCCTATTTTTCTTGATACTGCAGCAACGGATCCATTATCCGGAATGCTTTCATCCGACCAGGCATTTCTATAAAACCACACAGATACGCCAAAAGCGTTTTGGCCAGCTCTTGAGAGGTGAAAAGAATCCGGAAGAAATTGAGATCAAGAATTTTTGTAACTACATCGGCTGTGACAATTACGAATTGTTTGTGGCTCGTCAATTAAACATCCCATTCATACACTGACCTTATGTATATTTCTGAAGAAGATAAAACACGCATCCTGGAGGCGTCACAACAAAAACTGATGGTGGTAGTTCAAGACCACATCAGTCTACATAAATCAGGCAGCAGCTACGTCGGGAAGTGCCCAATATGCAAGGAGGAACGCGGATTCTCCATAAACCCGACTAAGGATGGCGGAGTGTTCAGTTGCTTCAAGTGCAACCAGCTGAGCGGAAAAACGCCACTGGACTTCCTGATGAAGGGCCTCGGAAAGTCATTCCCCGAATCCATGACTTACCTGGCTGAGATCTGCAGTATATTTCTGGAAGAACCCAAGGTTGTAAAAGCACCCAAGGCTGCAAAAACGAAACAGAAACCAGGTGCTTCTCCGGATTCATTTTGTTCAAGGATGCTTGCTGAGTCCGGATTGACTCCGGATGATGTCATGGCCACCATTTTCAAGAATGACGAAAATAAGAGCATTTTCCAATGGAGGACGTTTCACTCCGGATCAATTGACGACAAAGGGAACATCAACTTGGAAGGTGATGACATGATCATCGAATATTACGACCTCGATGGGCTACCGGTCATGTATGAGGTTCGTGATTCAAAGCGCCAGGGAACAGGCAAGAAAAAAGAATTCTTTCGGGTACGATTCCAGTTCCCGGACGATCACAAGGATAAGGATGGCAAAGCGGCGAAATACAAATCACCTTATGGATCCGGAACGCCGATATACATTCCTCAACGCATCAGGGAGGCGTTCAAGTCTGGAAAAACATTTGACCGGCTCTTTATTCAGGAGGGAGAAAAAAAGGCGGAATCGGCCTGTAAACATGGTCTGATGTCCGTTGCCGTCTCCGGCATTCAAAACATTGCTCAGGAAGGAGCGCTCCCGGAAGATCTTATTCGTATCATTCAGGGATGTAAAGTCAAAGAAGTTTGTTTTGTCCTGGACTCTGACTGGAACGATCTGAGCCATTCGATCAAAATAAATGATCCCGTCGATCGCCGTCCGCGCGCCTTCTTTTCCGCCGTCAGGAATTATAAAGAGTACATGCGTACCCTCACCAATCGGGAACTGTACGTGGAAATCTATTTCGGTTATGTATTGCCTCATGAAAGCAACGGCAAAAAGGATAAAGGCGTCGATGATCTGCTGTCCAATACACTTGCCGGTAAGGAAAAGGAATTGTTGTCCGATGTCGAACATCTGATCAATGAAAAGAACCTCAAGGGAGAGTATCTGCAGCTGCATAAGATCACCAGCTGGTCAGATCTCAAACTGGAGGAACTTTGGAGCCTGAGCAATGCCAGGAAGTTCGCCACGACACACTACAACGACCTGAAGCTACTTCCGGAATTCAAGATAGGCCGGCACAAATGGAAATTCAACGATAAAGGTGAACTGGAAAGCGCTCAACCCATCGAATCGGATGAACAATATTGGTTCGAAAACTTCAAGCAGCGTCGCGATGGGTCGCCATACACCGAATATGAGTTTAAATATGTACGATCCAGGCGCTTCCTGCAGAACCGTGGCTTCGGCCGGTACCGCCGCTTGGATGGATCATATGTTTTTATTCACTTAACTCCGCCAACTGTCCGAATGGTCGAGGCATCCGATGCCAGGGACTTTCTTTTTGAATTCACGGAAGCCAACTGCAATGAGGCAGTGAATGAAATGATCAGCAAGGGCGTATCACAATACGTGGGCCCCGATAAACTTTCCCTGCTTGATTTCATCAATCCAAACTTCTTGAAGCCGGCACGCGACCGGCAATATTTCTACTTCAGCTCCAATTGTTGGGAAGTGACCATGTCCGGAATTCGGGAAATGGACTACAGCCAGATCACTCACCACATTTGGGGAGACCAACGCAAGGATTTTCCGGCGAAGAAAATTCCAGAACTCATTCAGGTATCCAAAAACAAGGAAGGAATCTTCACTTATAAGATAACTCCTGAAGGTGAGAAATGCCACTTCCTGCGCTTTCTTGAAAACACATCGAACTTCACCTGGAGAAAAGAAAAGATGATCCAGGAAGGGGACGATTCAGTCCGGATCGTGGAAGATGAATATTATGAAAATACCGTTCACATGCTTTCCAAACTTTGCGCCATCGGATACATGCTCATGGAATGCAAGGACCAGAGCGTGGCCAAGGCTGTTATATCGATGGACGGCAAGCAATCGGCTGTCGGCGATTCCTACGGACGCTCAGGTAAATCATTGGTGGGAGAACTATTCAAGGCCATCACTCCTACTGTTCACATCAACGGCAAGAAAAACGACCTTGGTACGGACAACTTCCTATGGAACGATGTTGTTGAAAAGACGAAAATAGTATTCATTGATGACGTTCGCCAAGGTTTCGTATTTGAAGATCTGTTTGCCTGTATCACCGGAGATTGGACGGTAAACTACAAGGGTGGCCGGCGCATAACATATCCCTTCGACGTTTCTCCAAAAACCTACATCACAACCAACCATGCCATCAAGGGAAGCGACGATTCACACCGTGACCGCCAATGGCAAATCGCTTTTTGCGACTTCTATAATGCCAACCACAAGCCGATCCAGGACTTTGGCCTACGATTCTTTTCCGAATGGGATTTTGACCAATGGAACCTATGCTGGAACATGTTGGCCATGTGTGTGCAGCTGTACCTGAAGTATGGTGTCGTAGAAGCCCCGGGCGAACGTCTTGAACAGCGTCAGCTCCGTCAGGAAATCACTGAGGACTTCATCAATTGGGCAGATGAATATTTTTCTGCAGAAGAAAAACGCAATACCAAGATTGCCAGAAAAGATCTAAACGATTCATTCTTTGAATCTGCGCCAATGCAGCGTAAATATGTGAGCCCTACAGAATTCAAAAAGAAGGTGGTCAAATACTGCAAGCTGAAGGGATTCATTTTCAATCCTGGTCGATTTGACCGCATAACCGGAAAGCCCATTTACTTCGATTCAGACGGACGGCCGGACATAGACGACAAATCCGGAGGTGTTGAATACTTCACGATCGGAGATGTCAGCACAAACCATGACAAGAATATCCTCAAGGAGGATTTACCTGACGATACTCAACCATTTTAATCAACAGCTATGGACCTCAATCAATTTGCACTGAAATCAATCAGCGAAATCAATGAACTCCGGAACAGGGTTGGCGCTGAAAAATTTGAAAAATTCAAGACGGCCGCCTTCAACGAATTCAAGAAATTGAAACCTGGTGACAGGTACAATATCGAGGATGAAGTATCTGAGAAAAATCAGCCGTCATTCATGAAGATCGCCTGCCTTTACATCATGGAAACAGGTTGGAACTGCAACATCGATATAATTGGTCCCTTCAGCAATGTTATCAGAGGAATCCAAACACCAGCTGAATACTATTCGGAACTATCACAAATACGGCAGCGCATTGCCCTTAGATATGCTTAATCATGAAGAAGGAAAATAAAATCATGGTCGTTGTGGACCCGGATCCGGATATCCGTCGAAAACTGATCGCAAAACTGGCGGTAAATCTCGGGTTCGCCCGGACGGCCAGCGACGCATCCAAGATAATCCGTTCGACTCCTTACGACATCGATCCGGGGAATACCTACTTCGTGCTTGCCGGAACGTATGATTTTCGCAGGAGCAACATCACCACGCAGCGCCTGTACGAAATGGCCGCTCGAGGCATCGCCGTTGTCGTAGGCGTCAGCCGGCTACCGGCAGACTATGAATTCATTTGCCAGGCTTTTTACCAATCAGATTTTTAAACCTAAATAATTAGCAACATGATACTAGGATTCAAAACTGAAATCAACGGGGTTCCGACAAGATTTGTTGAAAAAATAAGAGCTTGTGTCTCCCCCATCTACGAAAAGACCTGGACACCCAAGATCCATACCATTCGAAAAGGTAACCGATGGAAAGCCGGCATAAAGATGCAATTGGCAATAGGAGTCAGAACCAAAGAGTACTATCAATTCAATGTTGAAGAATATGCTGCACTCGATCATTGCATTTCGGTCCAGTCGATTCAAATTGATCACAATGAAAGATTAGGAAAAAGGGTTTTTGTTGAGGATGATTCCGATGCGATCTTTCCCAAGCAACTCTCTGAAAGTGAAATCGAGCAGCTTGCAATCAATGATGGATTTAATTCGGTTGAAGCATTTTGGAATTGGTTTTCAAAAGACTTTTATGGCCAAATAATCCACTTCACTGATTTCAGATACTAGCCATGCCATGCCCATTATGCGGATCACGCTTAACGAGGAAGCCGTTTACAACTTCCAAAAACAGCCACCGGCCAGATATGGCCACAATGATGTGTCCTAGCTGTTATTATGCATCTATCGTCGAATACCGACACGATAAAGCAATTAGGACAGGCCAATTGGCCAACAACCAAATATTAATGCCAAAATCATAGTACTAACCGATTAACTCACTAATGAAATGAAAAAAGAAAATGTATCCCTATCCGTCGAACTTGCCAAAAGCCTTTACAAAACCGCCACTCCGGAAGCAAAAAAAGAACTCGAAGTTCTGGTTGGAAAAGAAGCCCTGTCTATACCGTTCATTGAACGTGTAGCCAATATTGATGATTGCTATGAAGAATCCAACCTGCCGAAAGTGGATACGGTTGAGGACATCCCTGCTGAATTTCATGCCTGGCTGCTGAAACAATATGAAGGCGCTGTTATAGCCAAGGCCTTCAATGGCGAAGGGCGATTGAGTATGAGAAAACCTGATCAGAAACGCTACCAGGCATGGCTAAGGTGCTCCCCCTCGGGGTTCTCGTCCCACGATTCGAGTTACGGCGATTCGGCTGCGTATGCGGGCGACGCCTCCCGCACTTTGTTTATATCTCCTGAAGCCGCGAAGCGTGCTTTTGAAATTGCTCCGGAAACTTACGAAGGCATTGCAAACCTCTAATCAGATCGAAGGAGATGAAACTATTTGCAATTAATGAAACTGAATGGATCGCCGCCAATTCAGAAGCTGAAGCAATCAAATTTTCAGGATTGGAATCTGAAGAAATAAAAAACATTGAAGAGATTCCAGAATCACAATGGGATGAAGAAATTGAATGCGAAGATCCGGACAATGAAGATGCTACTATCCCGGTTAAAATACGGGACTTGATGGCACCCGCAATTGAGAACAATGAGCCGATGTGCATCGTTACAGAAAATAATTAATACATACACCGCCGAAAGGCATAATTAAAACCAATCATGAAAAAAGACTTTTTATCAGTGACAACATTCGCAGAAGTATTGGAACTTTTGGGCATCAAAAAAATGCCGACATTCTCTGGAGTTCCCGTAAAATTGAAAGAACACTTCATCGCTCATTTCAAGGCAATTTGCATTGCTGAATTGGCAAATGATGGCGTACCGGTCGACTGGAACGATTCAAGCCAAAACAAATACCTGCCATGGTTCTATTTTGGCTCCCCCTCGGGGTTCTCGTACGACGGTTCGAGTTACGACGCTTCGTATGCGAGTGCGGGCGGCGCCTCCCGCCTTTGTTTCTTAAAGCGCGCACACGCAGCGCACGCTGGGCAAACATTCCCTGACATTTATAAAGACGCATTGACAAAATAAGTCAACCGGCTGTTTGCTTTTGAGGTGCTCCCCCTCAGGGTTCTCGTACAACGATTCGAATTACAACGATTCGAATGCGAATGCGGGCGACACCTCCCACCTATGTGAAAATAAATTCGAAGGCAAAGGCCATGCCCCTCGGCAAAAGACAAATCATTCAAAAGGTGCTGGTAGCAATAGCGAACGCTCCGAATAGAAAACAAAGCATGAAACGAGTAACAAATCTTTATGATACCATCTCCAGTCTTGAGAACCTTCGTCTGGCCTATAACAAGGCCAGACAAGGCAAGGCTAGGACCTACGGCGTTCGAATGTTCGACAAACATACTGATCGCAATCTGCAGAATCTACACAACGAGCTCACTCTGGGTAAATACAGGACTTCCGAATACAGCATCTTTACCATCTTCGAACCGAAGGAAAGAATCATTTACCGCCTTCCGTTCCGCGACCGGGTGGTGCATCATGCCATCATGAATGTCCTGGAGAATATTTGGGTTCCCATCTTCATTAACAACACATACGCCTGTGTCAAAGGCCGTGGGATCCACGGTGCTCTCAAGCACATGAAGCGTGACCTGAAAGATGTAGGCGGTACCCAGTATTGTCTTAAGATGGATATCCGAAAATTCTATCCCTCAGTCGATCATTCAATTCTGAAAACCATTATCCGGAAGAAACTGAAAGATGAACGGCTGCTGAACCTACTCGACGAGATCATTGACTCAGCACCTGGCATTCCGATCGGGAACTATCTGTCTCAGTTTTTTGCCAATCTGTACCTATCGTACTTCGACCATTGGCTCAAGGAAGAAAAAGGAGTTCGGTACTATTATCGGTACGCCGATGACATGGTGATCCTTCACCAAAACAAGCAACACCTTCAAAATCTATTGGCCGAAATAAGCATTTACATGGCCAATGAATTGAACCTTCAACTGAAGCGAAACTACCAGGTATTTCCGGTCGATAGCAGAGGCATCGACTTCGTCGGGTACGTATTCTTTCATACGCACATACTCATGCGCAAATCAATTAAAAAGCGGTTCTGCCGGCGAGCCGCTAAAATCAACAAACTCGATTTGGATCCGGCAAATTATAAACAACGCGTCGCCTCTTGGCTCGGATGGGCTAAGCATTGCAACTGTAAAAACCTTATCAATACCATTCTTGATCATGAAAAACTTCTCTGAACTCAACATCAAACCAATAGACGAATTAAAGAAATTCAATGTACCATCCACTTCGGTTAGAAACCTTGTCAATTGTGAGATTATCGTGAAGGATTTTGTGGGAAATGTAAAAACCGAGCATGGCCCTGATCGGTACATCGTATTATTCAACTATTCAGGATATGATCAAAAGTTTTTTACAAACTCTACCAAAATGAAAAATGTTCTTGATCAATGTTCAGCCGAGGATTTTCCATTTAAAACGACCATTAAGGTCATCATTTTTACCGGGGGCAGCACCTATGAGTTTTCCTAAATATTGAAATGGATCATGAAACAAAAAGTTAAGATAAATTGGGATTTACACGAAACGGCTTTTTTAAGACAAAGCTTTCCTGATTTAACCTGGAGTCAGCTCCTGATTGAAATAAATGCCATGCGTGATGAAGATGATCAGATTGAACTAGGTTCATTAAGGCACCAGTGCCGTCGAATGGGACTAAAGAAATTCGATCTAGTACATTGGGATAAGCGCGATGTCAATTTTCTGAAGAAAAATTTCAAAACAATGGGGAACATTGAGATCGCAAAAGCTCTAACCGAAAAAAAACGCAGTTCTAGAGTTATCGATGGGGTTCGGGTATATCGAAAATTCACTCAGAAACATATTGAAAAAAAAATAAAGCTACTATCACTCCATCGTTCGGATGAAGACCTAAAAACGATCCGGATCCATAACATGGAATTAGGAATGGGATATCGTTTCACATCTGAAAAAAACGCATGGTCGTTGGGGGTACGTTTAGCAGCTCAGGAAGAAGAGGTTCGTATTTGGAAAGATCAAACCGGAAAGAAAAAAAGAATGGTGAAAGTAAATGGAAAATTTATCCCATACACAGCCTGGTTTTATCGCAATTTTATTGGCCCAGTGCCATCCGGGCATATTGTTTATCATCTAGATACGGATTCCTTGAATGACGACCCTGATAATCTAGCCACATGCCTACGAACAGGACTAAATTCTACGGATCGATTGACAAACGCTATTTCTCTTCTTATTAATCGAGAAAAGAAACTTTTAGAATCCCTACCTAGCATGAATTATGATAAGAATCGTGAAGAAATTCGACGCATGCATTCTGATCTGAATAGGATCCGAAAAATCAGGGCAGAGATTGAAGTGAAGATTAAAAAGAGGACTTCTATTATACCAAGGAAAACCGAAATTAAATATGAACGCAGGTGTCGCCTACAAAACAATCAATTGCCCTGGCTAGGCATAGTAACGGCCAACTAAAACAATCATGAAAAAATATTTTATCGAAATCCAGCAATATATGCCAAAGAATTCTTTGGATAAAGCACTTCAGGAGCACTTCAGAACTTTTAATCAAAGAACCATTACGGAGGAAAAGGTCGATTCGTTCTTTAAAGAACAATTCGATCATATATGCCAGCTTTACAAGGAATCTGGTGGCCGTTCGTCCAAGATGGAATACCAGGACATCACGACAGGCTTCGGTGACTGCAAAAGGTTTTCAATTGAGTGCCGGAATACCACCAGCATGTACATATCGCTGAGCGTTATCCGAGGCGATCTTCCCTAACAACTTTCTGCAATGAATTTACCTCATCCCCAACGACCCATTGGCCAAGAATTCAATTTTATGAATAAGATTGATCTTAAAGTCCAACCGAAAATCGGAGATACATCATCACCTTGTTGCGGGTGCTGGTTTAATGACAATGCTGAATATGATTGTGTATACTTTGAGACAATAACCGGACCATGCGAGAAAACCATTTTTATCAACAAATAATTTTATGCAATGAAAGCACTTGTACCTACCTGTAATCGTCCAGATTTTTTTTTCAGGCTAATATCCAAACTGGATGGGTTTGAAGTTATTGGATTTGTCAACAACACGACCCCGGAGAATATCCTGAAGTATAAAACCATCAAATTGCCGGCAAACGTCCAAATTGTCTTTACTGGCATCTCTGGAGAGCCTAAAGCCTGTCACGTGCATACTTTCCGAAAAATGCTGATGTATGTTGACAATGATTGTCTAATAATCGAGGATGATGTAATACCCTGTGCGAACTTCTATGATGAGCTTCAATGTCGAATCAGGACACTGAAGAATGAATTCAAGGAGTTTACCCTGAGTCCGATCTACCAACCATTCCGAAATTCAGACTTTTATTCCGGTGGAACCAGCCTGCCGGTTCATATCGGAGGTATGACATTTATTGATTCAGCCTGGGTCGATGGAAATTTTTTCATGACAGCCGGCATACTCCGTGCGATGAAACGGTGGCTCTCCACTCCCGTCAAGGTTTATGGTGAATCGAGCGGAATCGGACGAAGGAACTCATTCGAGATCCACAAATCGAACTGGAAGATGTTCACTGCCGTACCGACCATGGTGGAGCATCTGGATCACGACAGCGTGATGTTCGGCGAACATCGCAAGCAAGTACCCCTTATTTCCCGTTTCGAGGAGTAAACACCTTCAACTCCAATGGTTCCAGAGCCTCGCTACCACTCCAGCGAGGCTCTTCTACGTTTAGCCGGTAGGTCATTCATTTATATACTCCGGTAGGTGTATCCAAAGAACCTTTCTTTTCCCCGCTCCCCCTCCTTCCCTCAGATTTAAAATTTTGGAACAACAGGGTATGAAATCCGGTTTGACATTTTGATAGTGCTGCAGTGTGGATCCTGCCCGATATCTCCCGATCGGAAATCAAAATGATACGGCAGCCGGTCAAATTGTTTCGGGTACCGGAGTTGATCAGTGACATTTTGATATATGGTACCATGTGAATGGTCCGTTTGCACAGCTGCTTTGATGATCTGGGAAGAGGTGCGCAAATTTAATCGATCGGAAATGGATATAGGTGTATTCACTTTTGGAATGAATTTCATTGAAATAATTCTAAGTGGTTGATATACTATATATTATATTCTTTTTTTTTATATTTTTCTTTTTTTGAAAAACAACCTATGTATAAAATAAGAAATAGACTGTACTTTCGTACAGAAGGACAAAAAACACCACTTATTGCACTCATTTCCAAACAAATAAACTACGCACCATTTTTGCACGATTCCGTTCCACCTGTACAAAATTGCATTTTGCACGATTTTGTACGTTATTTTTGACCTTTAATGTTAATTGTACTAAAATAGTACGGTTTTAAAGCATTGATATCTAAACAATTATCAATGCTATTTTTTTATTTGTAGCTCGTGCACGATTTTTTTCCTTATCCAGCCAAGGTTACCCTGCAAACAACTGATTTTTGCATGAAAAAACATCTTAATTTTATGCTATTCGTTTGATAATCTGCAAACTATTAGTTAACTTTCGTGTTAAAATACCCTTTTAAACCATGGATAAACCACAAATTACGATCAGCCTGGATAAACACTTGCACGATTTTCTCTATCATGAATACAAGACGGATGAAAATGGAGCTTTTATTTTGACGAAAAGGTCTGATATTTGTTTATACATTGATTCGATGTGGTGTGTGTCTGATTTGCCGGTCAAACCAAACGTCAAAGAAAACGCCGTTACGTTTATCTTACCACTTTCAGACATCAATCATCGGATACTTAGGGAACATTTCATTTATGTACCATCATGGAAGGAACTGCAGATTCAACAATTCATAGAATCCGAATTCAGAAGACGGGTGAGGGATTTTTTCTGCATAGGATATCAGAAGGGATACAAGCAAAAAAGAATCATTGAAGCGTTCCTGGCCAGCTACGGAATGAAGTTTAATGCGATAAATTTCGATCAGATCAAGAAATTCGACTACAGAAACCGCGAAAACTTCCTTAAAGAAGTATATACAGAGATTCAAAACGCTATGGTTTAATAACTTACAAAAAATGTCAGAGATAAACGGAACTTTGCCCCTTTTTTCTCTGACAATGTCAGACAAAAACACTCAAAATGATGGATATCACACAAAACTTAGATCGCAGGAATAGGATTATAGGCCTTTCGTACGTTCCCAGTTCGGAAGCGACGGTAAACGATTATCCTGGTAAGGGCATTCAGGTGCTTGTAATTGAATGGATACCCATCAAGTTCACCACCGTTTCCTTTGTGGAATCCGATGATACGAATGGAGAATTCGTTGTCCAGGAACTGACCATCATCATGTCTGGAAACAATGACGAAATTGAAAAACAGATTCGCAACCTGACCGGTATGGAGGTTTTGGTCAAACTTGAATACATGTCAGGATTGCAAAAAATAGTCGGAACGGAACATAACCCGGTGTTATTTTCCGCCAGCAGCTCCGGATCACCGGTTCAACAGACGCTCTCAACCAAGCGTAATTCTGCAGAAAAATCCAAATTGCTGCTAAGCTAGAGTCCTTTTACCATCCTTATTTCATCGGTAGAATTGTACTATCAAAAATAGTACCTACTGATGAAGTATTCTCATCTCATTTCTGCTGTCATGAATGGCAAGTGGTTTTTAAGACCACAAGACGCCTTCGCTAGCGATGCCATCATTCATAAATTGCTGGAGCGTGAGTATGATTCCGTTACGGATTCACACATTCTTTCCGATTCCAAGCCGTTTATGGCCATTATTGGTTCCTCCAAAGTAGCAGCAAGAGCTTCTTCGTATGACAATGTTCCTGAAGAAAGCACCGCCATCGTATCGATAGCCGGTACCATGCTCAAGTATGGTACCATGTGCAGTTATGGAACAACTGAAATTGCTGCCGCCATCATTGAAGCTGCCAACCATCCGAGAATCGGATCCATGGTTGCTGATTATGACTCTGGTGGTGGTTCCGTCGATGCCATCGCTCCCATCATTGAGGCACAGAACTATTTCCGCAGCAAGGGTAAATCCATTGTTGCCTGTGTCGATTTGTGCGCTTCAGCTGCTTACTACTCCGCCATCTATTGTAATGAGATCATTGCCGGCAACGACATTTCATCCGAGATCGGTTCTATCGGTGTGATGATGTCGTTCTGGGATTGGGCAAAAGCAAAAGAAGAACAAGGTGGAAAACAGCACACCATTTATTCAAACCATAGCGATTGGAAAAATAAACCGTTCGAATTAGCACTTAAAGGAGAATATGAACAAATCAAACTCGAGGAACTGGATCCCCTTGCAAAAAAATTCCAGGCCGCCGTCATCCAACGTCGGGGAGACAAACTTAAGCAAGAAACTGCAGGGATACTCGCCGGAAGAATGTTCTTCGCTGAAACAGCCAAGGAAGTTGGCTTGATCGATCACGTAGGTTCCCTGGACATGGCCATTGGCAGAGCTCGTGAAATCAGAAACAACATGTTAGTCAACAACTATCTAAATATCTAAAACCAAAATTTATGTTTGAAAAAATTTTAGCGCTCGTTCTGTCCGTTTTTCCAAAGGTAGCCTCTCTTCCCAAGAATGCGGAAGGGAAAAGCATCTTGACGGCTGAAATGAAAACCACTCTCCAGGAAAAGTTTGGAGAGAAGTTCGTCGAACAATTCGAAAAGGATCTGGCCGAAGCCGAGAAGTCCGATTTGAACGTGACAACCTCCCCCACTGTTGTTAAACTTCAGCAGGATCTGGCTGACATGAAAAGCAAGTTCGAAGCAGCTCAGGCTGAAAACCTGACGTTGAAGGAAACCAATGGCAAATTGGAAAAAGTTGCTGAGTTGGACATCACTGAAACCATTGACATGAACAAAACCGGTAAAAAGGTTGCATTCAAGCCGAACATGGCCTACATGCACAACAGAGTGATTGAAGAGTATTTCAATCAAGGTACCATGCAGTATTCGGGTGATGACACCATCAAAACCTCCGAACTGCAGGATGAATTCGGCAAGTATGTCAGTGGCCAGAAGCTGGATGTGTTCAAGAGCTTGAATCTCGGATTGACCATCACGGATTACATGACCACGGTTGTCACGGACAAATCCGAATGGAGAGCAGCCCACGCCATCATCACGAGCGTACTTCAGCAGTTCACTCCGAAGTGGACGCCCAAAGGGGTTACTGAATTCACACCCATCACTATCAAGAATTTCATTCTTAAGGTGAATTTCCCGATCACTCCGAGCGACATCATCGACAAGTACATCGCGTACCTGTACGACGAAACCAAAACTCCGGACCAGATGCCTATCGTTGCCTTCGTAATCAACGAACTGGTGTTACCCCAACTGTTGGAAGACCTGGAACTGGCCATGGCTACCGGCAAGTTCGTCGAACGCATCAAAACAACCGACGGTGAAGCCGGTTCTTCCGCCCTGGAATCAATGGACGGTGTTCTGACCATCCTGGAAGCCATCAAGGCCAACCCAACCAACAATGCAACATTCCTGTTGGATGGTGTTGTTTTGACATCTGAAAACATCCTGGAAGAAATAGACAAAGCCGTCGATGCCGTTCCCTACAAGTACAAAAAGAAAAAGATGCTGATCCATGCGGATCCGGATCTGATCACCCTGTACCGTCGTGCCTATCGCACCAAATACCCCGTGACCAAAAATGAAGATGCCGATAAGTTCCGCGTGGACTTCTCCAATCTGACTTTTGCCCCGATCGACGGTCTTGTTGGCACCGGTGTGTTCTTCATCACCCCGAAAGAAAACTTCATCCACCTGATGAGCCGTAACGTCAACGACGCAAAAATCTTCATGCAGGTTCAGAACTACGACGTGAAGGTTTTCATGGAGTTCCACAAGGGTACCGGTTTTGCCATGGAAGAAGCCATCTTCGCCTACATTCCTCCTACGGGTTCCGGTTCTGTTGGTGGTGGTCTTTAATCCAAATCATTAACCTCTAAAAAAAGGAAATATGCCTCCCTACTCCCCCGTATCAGTACCCAAGTCCTCCGCAAATGCAGGTCGTCCAACAGGAAAAAAAGCTTTCCTGTTGGTCTTCCTGATGAAAGACTTGCTCACCTTCACCAGAACTGAAGGAACTCCCAGTGTTACCGGCTTTGAATTCTTGCCTGGTAAGAAACCGATCGGCATTTATGCTACCAATACGACACAGAATGTTTACCACCAGAGCGCCGGAGAAAAGGATGCCCGTGGTTTCATTCATCATGCCGATTTCGAACATCCTGGCGACAGCGTGGCTTTTGACACGTTCATGGAAAACAACATCAACGAAGAGTTGGGTGTTATCCAGGTGTCTTGCCTTGACGGTATCGATTGCAAGATTGCCGGTTATCCCGGAAATCCCCTTTCCATCACCCAGGACAACAGCCAGGACAACAAGGATGCCAACAAGCATACTGTTACCATGGCTCAGGATTTCGCTGGCTCCGTGCTTGGTAGAATCGCTAAAGCCTTGATCCCGGAAACGGACAGTGCAGAAGTGAACGCCTTGCTTGGTTTGCCTTCCGGATCTACCGGTGGAGGAATCTAAAAACCTCGTTTAAAATAGCAGCCGAATGGCTGAATTTAAGAGCCTGGCCGAATCTCGGTCAGGCTCTTTTGTCCTTTCCCTAATGTTTTTGCAATTGCAAATTGCATCATCGATTTTTACACTTAAAAACACATGTTATGGCAAAGAAAAAAGACGAAAAACCTATTGAACCGGCTGAAAATATCGGTTTGAATGCGAATGAAACACCGCCGGAGGAAACACCCGCCGCGGAAAATGCTCCAATTGAAGAGGAAGCACCTGCAGCTGAAGAAATTCCTGCAGAAGAAAGCGATGCACCTGAATCGACGGATGCTTCTCAGGATGAAAATAAAGCACCTGCAGCTGAAGAAATTCCTGCAGAAGAAAGCGATGCACCTGAATCGACGGATGCTTCTCAGGATGAAAATAAAGCGCCTGCAGAAGATGATCAGGAAGAGCAACTATACGAAGTGAACAAAAAAAAGGTGGCCATTGTCATCCCTTACCTCAAATCGAAAGCCCAAGGATCCGAATTGTTGTATGCCATCCGTTCCATCGCCAAGAATTTCAAAGAAGTCGATTACCAGCTGGTGGTAATTGGTGACAAGGAAGATTGGTTCAGTGATGATATCCTGTTCATCGAACATGAATGCATCAGTTCAAATCCCCAGGCTGATGTACTGAACAAACTGTTGATGGTCCTGATCAACGAAAATGTCTGTGAGGACTTTATCTGGTCGAACGATGATATCTATTTCGTTTCCCAGACATCCGTCGAAGACATTCAGGTGTTGAAAATATCCGGGCTGCTGAAGAATGAATCGAACAATCAAACCTTGTACAATGCCAATCGTGCACGTACCATCGACCGGCTGTTAAGCAAACAACTTCCAATCCGAAATTTCGACACTCATCTGCCATTTTTCTTTGAAAAGGGAAAGATGATGGAGGTGATTGAGGCATTTCCTGAAATGCTTTCCCAGGGGCTGTTGATGTCTTCCATGTACTTCAACTTTCATGTCGATCCAGAAACTGAAACTGAAAAGCTTGACTGGAGCTCGGACAAATGGATGCTGCGTGTCATATCCTCTCTGGCTACGGAAGATAAAAAACAAACCTTCCGCCGCCTGATCGGTAAGAAACACTTCCTGAATCATTCAGAAGCCGGCTTCAGCAAGCTCCTCATGAGTTGGCTTGACAAGCAATTCTCTGAAAAATCAAGATTCGAAAAGTGAAAGGTGAAATCCTTGAATGGTTGGCTTCGGGTTGCAACCTAGACCGTGGTGTCGAGCTGCTCGAACAATACTCCAAAAACAAGCTGTTGGTCCGCCTCGTGAAAGCGAGTCCGGCCAACAGCCGTAGTTTGGTCATCAGGGAATTATCAATTCTGGCCGATATCGATGCATCAGATATCAATAAAGTTGCACCTGGTGCAATTAAATTGGCGCAAAATGCAAATTCCACTCAAAAGAAATACCCTAATTTCAGGGATGAATTCCCATTTCTGAACGAACCAAGCTGCCCCATGGAGCTGCGTGCCCTGGTGACGGATAAATTTTCATCGTTCTACCGGTACCGGGAATTGCATGCACATCTCTTCAACTGTACTTCCGCCCAGGAGTGTGCACAAACATCCGGTGCGATCATTGAGAACTACCTGGAGAATCGTTCCATCTATGCCGAACTGGATTACTACAAAAAGCACAAGACGGTACTAGGTAAACATCCGATATTCAAGCACTTCAACAAAATGAAGGATCTGCGAAAATTGGGAATAAAAGACCTGGTCATAAAGCAGCTGCAGCTCGAGCATAATATCTGGAGAATCGAATCGGAAATGGAGAAGAAAGACAAACCACATCTGGAGGCGGAACGCCGGCGCCGGCTGGAGGAAAAGAAGGCGGAACTGTCCGAAGTGGGAAGATTGCTTGGATGAACAAATATTTTTCAATTGATGATATCCAAAAGGAACGCAACAACGCCAGATTGTATTCAGCCAGGTTTGAAAGGCTGCACTTTTTCCGGATACGGAATCTTAAGGATTTATGTGGCCGGTTACCAGGAGAAGAAGAGGTCTTCTTTATTGAGACTACGAAGAGTTTCAACGCCTTCACATTCATTGTCTACCTCATACGGCATGCCGGAAGAGTGGATCATCTATTCATCGCTACTTACTCCATCAACGACAGGATCATCAGTTCCCTGGTGCGGTGGAAGGAAGCTGGACTCATCGGCTCAGTTGAGATTGAGATTTCGGAAAGCATCAAATTTAGGATGCCACGCATTTATGACCGGTTGGAACAGTTGTCCAGGGCTGGACGGATATCCGTCCGCTATGAATGGACGCACCGGAAGGTTTCCTGCCTCAAGACTCCAGCTGGCCAGTTTGTGGTCGAGGGTTCCGGGAACTATGGAGAGAACGCGATGAAAGAACAATACATATTTTGTAAATCAGAAAAAGTCTATGAGTTCAGATATAACCTTGAGAGTTGCCAGGTGGGATGATGTCAAGCCTCCGGAATGGCTCAGCAAGATAAACTTTGACGAGTTGGAAAAACTGGCCGCCGTCGGATATACCACTGAAAAGATTGCCATGTTCTTTGATGTTCCCAAAATAGAGTTCATGTATTACTTCATGCTGGAGGATAGCAAGCTCCGGTACCACTATGACCGTGGGATACTTTACCATGATGCAAAATCTGGCATGGCCATGCTGGAGGACGCTGATCAGAATGCATCACAGGCTCAACGCCTGGATAAACTTCGTAAAACAATGAAATTTAGAAACGCTGTAGAAGAGATCATGTATGGAGGGATTTAATTTCAAGAAATCGCATTTTGACAAACTGCAGGATTATATCCAGTCAGGATCGACATACATACTCTCAGACGAGGAACAG